>FWPV01001591.1_pt1 | contig 58763 bp, 51 predicted proteins | sample 2228371 | NCBI WGS metagenome assembly FWPV01 (sample SAMEA103939776, study PRJEB20133) | metagenome
GTTGACAAATAATATCCAATCATACTCTTATCTTCGTGGTCTTCGTGCCCTTCGTGGTAAAAACATTCTTCTCTTAACTTCCGCATCAACCTCTGTGGTTAAAGAAAAGATATAAACTGACCCGAATGCCGGATGGTGTCTTTCGCCCTCACCCCTAGCCCCTCTCCCATAGGGAGAGGGGAAATTGACTATTACCATATAAGCTCACTGAACGGATACAGTACTTTTCTGCAATGAAAAATCCTAATGCATAAAATGGGTTTAATAAATCACGGTTATGCCTGAAATTTCCGGCTTTCCCTGAGGCGTCAGTTTCCATAAGTAGGATCCCGGAGCCAGAGACCGCGGAACGGGCCCTCGGATCCGGCTGTCGACGCGGTTTCCTTCGGTGATTCCGGCGACTTTGCGACCCTTTACCTCGTAGAGATTCAGGATTACCGGACATGAAGCTATGTAATCCAGTTCCATCCACTTTCCGGATATTATCATGGAATATTTTTTATATCCCATCTCTCCGGCGTGCCGATCGATTCCGGAAGGGTTCTTCCGTTTATAAACACGAATCCAGTCGACGAGCATTTTCTGCGGGAACACGGTGGTGTTGTCGGGCGGACCGCCCCAGTTTCCGCCCACTGCCAGATCGAACATCATGAAGAAAGGCTGATCGAAGGGTTTGGGATAAGTCACGTTGTTCGGCGTCCATGAGGAGCAATTCCAGTAATTATGAATGCTGTCGATATAAAATGCGAAAGAATTGGTGTCCCAGATCATGGTATATACATGAAATGTATCGGAAAGCGATTTACCTTCGGGAGTCGTATACGTGCCCTGGCTCATTTGATTGTTTGTTCCGTAGTGCAAAGTAGAATAGAGCAACCGGGTATTGTCGCCGAGATTTTCCATTATGTCGATTTCGCCGCTTCGGGGCCATCCTCCGTATGCCGGATTGTTCGGCATCATCCAGATGGCCGGCCACATACCCTTGCCGTAGGGTAGTTTCGCCCTGATATCGAAACGACCGTATTTCCAGTATCCTTTGTTTCTGCTCGAGATCTGGCTGGAGGTATACGGCTTTCCGCCGTAATTCTCCTTTTGAGCCTGAATTACCAGACAGCCGTCGGCCACGTAGAGGTTCTGCGGCCGGCTGGTATATGCAGACATCCCGTGGTCGCCTTCGTTGAGCTCAAGCTGCCATTTCGATCCGTCAAGGGATGTACCTTCGAATTCGTCCGACCACTGAAGCGTCCATCCGTCAAGAGGCTGGCCGTCGGGAAAATTAAAATGCAATAGAACTACCTGCACTGTAAGGAAGACGCCTCCCAGAGATTTTTTTCTTTTGATCATATCACCGCCCTGATATAATGTTGTATGCAACGCCCGCTGAATCCGTCATACGTTCAAATCCTTATCCAGAATTTTTCCCAGTTTCTTTTTAAGTTCTTCGCGGGCGTAAAAGAGTCTGCTTTTGATCGTACCTACAGGTATATTCATAATCTCGGATATCTCTTCCATCGTGCGGTTTTCGACGTCGTGAAGTATAACCACCGTTCTTTTTCGTATGTGTAAAGATGCAAGCGCAGTCTCGAGCTGTTTGCGGAGCTCTTTTCTCTCTATCGACGACTCTTCGGCAAATTCCTCGTCGGAGAGAAGTTCCGGATCTAATGAGGGCGATTTTTCGGACGGCCGGCGTTTCCGGAAAAACTGGATCGACACGTTTACCGCGATCCGGTAAAGCCATGTGGTGAATTTGGATTTGCCTGCATAGGCGGGAAGCGATTTGTATAATTCTATAAAAGTCTGCTGAACCGCATCACGCGTCTCTTCCGAGTTGCCCAGCAGACGGTAGACTACCCGGTACACCATATCTTTATACCGGAAAAACAGATCCGAAAACGCCCGTCGATCCCCTCTCGAAGCCTTTTCGATAAGTAAACGCTCTTCTTCCTGAATGAATAAATCGTTCTTTTGCATTCGTATCTTATTTTATAGCACCTGCAGTTTTTTTTCTTAGTAAAGATCGCCTTCATCCGCCTCTTCTGTTCCTGATTCCCCGAAGATCGGAAACAGAATATTTTTACACTTCATTTTTCTTTTTTCTTTAAATAATATAATTCAAATTCCGCCACTTATGCCCGAATCCTGAATACGGTAGTTTCAACATTGTCGTAAGAACAATTCGTTGAAATTGGGATGGAAACAGGTTCACAATTTATTATTTTATTGATCTTTTTAGAGGGAGAGTCTCCTGCAGAAACAGTTCCCATATTCTTAAGCCTGTTTGTAAATAAACCGATATAGGGGGAGGAAGATAAAAATGGACAATAGGCTCATCGATAAAGCAGCCGATACTATTCGTCAGCTTTCAGTGGCAATGGTTGAAAAAGCAAAATCCGGACATCCCGGCGGTGCAATGGGAGGAGCTGATTTCATGGCGGTTCTTTTTACTGAATTTCTGAACTTCGATCCCGAAGATCCATCGTGGTTCAACAGAGACCGCTTCTTTCTCGATCCGGGGCATATGTCTCCGATGGTTTATGCTACGCTGACCCTTTTCGATTTTTTCTCTATTGACGATCTGAAAAATTTCAGACAATGGGGAAGTCATACGCCTGGTCATCCGGAAAGGAATATAAGCAGGGGGATCGAAAATACCTCCGGGCCGCTGGGTCAGGGCCATGCTATGGCGCTCGGAGCCTCGATAGCCGAGAGGTTTCTTGCAGCGCGTTTTGGAGAATGGATGGCGCATAAAATTTACGCTTATATTTCGGACGGCGGTATTCAGGAGGAGGTTTCCCAGGGTGTCGGCCGTCTGGCGGGCCATCTCGGACTCTCTAACTTCATAATGTTTTACGATTCCAATGATATCCAATTGTCAACTCCTACAAATGTGGTTACAAGCGAAGACACCGCCGCAAAGTATCGTTCGTGGGGGTGGTCGGTGATTACGATCGACGGGAACGACAAAGAGCAGATCCGCAGGGCGCTTACGGATGCTATTAACGAAAAAGAACGTCCTACCCTTATTATAGGTAAAACGGTAATGGGAAAAGGAGCGAGGACGGCCGACGGCAAATCCTTCGAAAGACAGGTAAGCACTCACGGCATGCCCCTTTCCGAAGCAGGCGCCGATATGGAAATGACTCTTAAGAACCTGGGATGCGATCCTTCCGATCCTTTTCATGTCGATCCTCAGTTAAGGGAATTCTATAAAGAGGTAAAGTCGAAAAAACACGAGTTTGCAAAGCGGAAAAAAGGCGAACAGGCCGCATGGGAGGCCGGGAATCCGGAGAAGGCGGCTTTACTTAAGAGTTATATCAACGGGAAGATCCCCGAAATCGACTGGGCTGCAATCGAGCAAAAAAGCGGTATATCAACCCGTGCCGCCTCGGCCGCCGTTCTTTCGGTGTTTGCCAAAAGGATCGGAAATATGATAGTCTCATCGGCTGATTTGTCAAACAGCGACAAAACCGACGGTTTTCTGAAACATACGACGGTATTTAAAAAAGGTGACTTTTCCGGAGCATTTCTGCAGGCAGGTGTAGCGGAACTTACTATGGCAGCAATCGCAAACGGTATTGCTGCCCACGGAGGCGTAATACCGGTGTGCGCTACGTTCTTTACTTTTTCCGATTTTATGAAACCGGCCATACGGCTTGCCGCTCTTATGCAATTGCCTGTAAAGTATATATTTTCGCATGACGCATTCAGGGTGGGCGAAGACGGTCCTACTCATCAGCCCGTGGAGCAGGAGGCACAATTGCGGCTTCTGGAAAAAATGAAGAATCTCGAAGGAAAGCGCAGTATGCTTGTGCTGAGGCCTGCCGATGCTCACGAAACAACGGTCTGCTGGAAAATCGCTCTCGAAACCGACGTCCCCTGCGCCCTTCTTCTCACACGCCAGAATGTTCCCGACCTTCCGGTGAGGAAAGGATCGTCTTCACGTTTTATTGACGCTCTCGAGGCACAGAAAGGGGCCTATATTGTATACGAAGAAGGTAATGAGCCGGAAATAATTCTTGTTGCCGACGGATCGGAAGTAGGAACCCTTGTAGAAGGGGCAAAGTTGCTTTACAAAGAGAAGAATATCGCGGTAAGGGTGGTCTCGGCTCCGGCGGAAGCTCTCTTCCGCGAACAACCGGAAAGTTATCAGCGATCCGTATTGCCCGAATTCGTTCCTACTCTCGGCCTGAGCGCAGGTCTGGCCGACAGCCTGAAAGGGCTTGTAGGGCCTCTTGGTAAAGTGGTAGGTCTGGAACGGTTCGGAGCTTCGGCGCCATATAAAGTGCTCGACGTGAAATTCGGATACACCGCTGAAGCGGTTGTAGCCCATGTGGAAAAGTATCTGCAGGAGTACCGCAAGACTCTTCAAAGTATTGCCTCTGTCGCCGAAAAGTAATTAAGGGGAAGTGTTAATAGTTTAATTATGAGGGGAGGCATGATATGAAAATAGGAATAGTCAGCGATACACATAAGAATAAAGAACTCCTCGATAAGGTTGCAGGCTGGTTGTCTCAACGCCAGAAGATTTCGACACTTTATCATCTCGGAGACGACTATGACGATGTGCAGGATCTTGGCGGTTATTTCTCGGAAGTTATTCAGGTGCCGGGCATTTACGACAAACGCTATCTGAGCGGTGAACTTCCCGCAATAGTTTCAGAAACGGTTCTGGGTCTGAACATACTGCTCGTTCATTGCCTCGAAAAGGACGCCTCTGAGGAAGATATCACCAAATCCGACGTCATCCTTCACGGCCATACCCACAGACAGGAACTTCGCATTTACGACGGAAAACTCTTTCTCAACCCGGGTCACCTCAAGGCGTCGAAGGATAAAAACATGCCTCCTACTTTCGGAATTCTTAACATCTACGACACGGGAGTGAACGCGTCCATTTACGGAATTAATTTCAAACCATTACATAGTATAGAACTGACTCGCTCGGAGAGCGGACTGTACAGGGCCGGGTAGGTTGTTGAATCACCCGGCACGTCTGACGTCCGTGTATCCCGTGTGTTCATCGTTGAAAAATATCTGATAATTTCGTATATGTTCAGTGAACCCGTCCCTTCCAAAAAAATTAAAAAGGGATATTTGTTTGAAATGATCAAAACTGTAAATCTAAAGAAGCTTTTCTGGGATTTTAACCACAAAGTCCGCAAAGAGATATTTCTGAAAATAGGAGAAGAATAATAAACCACGAAGGACACGAAGACCACGAAGATAAGAGTATAATTGGATATCAATTGTCAAGTTTCATATTTTATTGTTTTTTTTCACCACGGAGGACACGGAGAGCACGGAGTGAATTCGTATCTGTCCGGTGATCCCTCGACAAGCTCGGGAACCTTCCAACGATAACCGTAAAATATATAATTTATTGTTTTATATTTTGTAAATATAGTTTAAATGTCAGAAAAAATATTTTCTCCGTGCTCTCCGTGTCCTCCGTGGTTTTTATTTTGTTTCTTGATTTATGATTAAGTGTATTTGTAAAGTAATATGATTTAAAAGATATATATTATTTCTTCGTGGTAAAAAAATCAATAATTATGATTCTTGCCGGACGGTAACCGGATATGTTCTTCTGTAGTGTATTTTCTCTGCTCTCTCTACCGTTTAATTTACTAATAATATGAAAAAGAAGTATATATTCACTGAACTGAATGTTAAGTATTATTTATGACTGCTTTTTCAGATACCCGCTCCGCATTCCTATTCCGTCAATCTGGTTCTGGCTGAAATTCTTATAGTTTTTTATTGTCCGGAGCATCACTTTATTGTTAACGTTGCCTTCGATGGTATAGAGCGTCGAACCGTCGGCGTATCTGACTATGCCGCTGTGGCCGCCGGCCTGTTCATAGGCGTAACGAATATAATCTCCCGGAGAGGGCTTGAAGGATTCCCAGTCTGCGTCGGTATGTGAAACGAAACGGGAATTTTTCTGGAACCACTGTTTGATAGACTCTGAACTCCGAAGCATCCATCCGCCTTCGGTTCCTCCCGTAAACGGATAATCGGCCGCACGGTATACCCACGCGACGAACTCGGAACACCATGCTTCGTTCGGCGCCAGATAGTTACCGAGTGCATAGGGGTATCGGTTAAGGCTCTTCCCGACCATATCCGGGCCGTTGTTGACCTCCTTCAATGCCAGTTCTATCACTTCCCATGGAATGAGATCGAGCATAATCGACAGAGAATCACGGTACGAAGAGAGCGCCATTCTCAGTTCCACCGTATCTTTACGTTCGATAATAAGCGTATCCGCAATATCGGAAGAAGCCGAATAGCGCTCCCCGGCGGCTCCTCCGGCAATTTTTTTTTCAATAGCATTGATACGGTATCTGGCGCCGATGTTCAATAACTGAAAGCGGGCGGTCATGTTTCCGGTTTTAAAAACCAGTATCAGCATCGATGACGACTTGCCGCCCCGTATTGTCTGCCCCAGCGGAATGCGGTATTCTCCTACATCAAGTTCTTTATCGACGATTTCAATCACTCTGGCTCCCTGAAGGTTGAAAATCCCGGCCGAGACGTTTTGCCTTTTTTCCTTAACCGAAAAAATAAGACGTCCATTTTCGATACGCGGAGGTGAATCGAAGATATCCGGACGCGGAATTGCGACTGTGCCGCTTTGTTTGAATTCGAACCTTCCGCTCGAATCGGTTGTATCGACAAGTCCGGCTTTCAGTAAAATTATCTCCAGTCCCTTGACCGGTACCTTTGCCTGGTTTCTGACGACACCACGAAGGTCTATCGTTTGTCCGAAAAGCGTAACCACGCTCGACACAACGGTAAAGGCAATAAATATTGATTTCATATCTCCCCCTTTCTTCTATTTAGTCACAACCCCATTATATGCCCCGAATCCTTACTAAAAATCCGCAATCGCAATCCGGTATAAGTCAGGCATAAAAACCCTTCATAATAAAATATATTTCAATTTAACCGTATGGGTTCAAGGAAAAAACAGGGTTGACGGTTTTTTATAAGGCACAGCCGGAGGCTGATAAAGTTTCGGTTTAAGGCAATAAAGTTATATTGGATTATGCAGCGGCGATATTTATTTTAATTTTTAAGAAAGTAATTCTATGATTGTCAGCCGTAAAATATCGCAGTATTTATTCCGGGGTTTTGTTCCGTTTAACGCTGAACCGGAGGTGAAACTACGGTACGCCTCATCGGTATATATAATTTTTATCTTTCCGGTCATTTTTGCTTTCCGTACTGTTTATGCCTCCGGAGTACCGCTTGAAGATATGTCCTCTACCTCTTTATGTGTTGAGTACAAAGCGATGATTTCAGGCCAGACCATAACAAAGGAGCGGTTTCACTCGCTTTTCAGATCTCATTACCTCATGTTTAGATATGCGCCGATACCGTATCTGCTGTTCTCGGCCGGAATAGGCGGAACGAAGTATTCCTCCTTCGGCAAAAACGATTTAATTGATTTTAAAGGCAATTCAGGTTTAAGCGGAACAGCGGGTATTTACGGCTATTCTCCGGCTGCATGGGGATTTTCAAAGCTTACAGCAGGGGCTAACGCATGCATGCTGAACAGCGCCGATGATAGTTGCCGGTACAGGGCGGCGTTAATAGAACCCGCGGCAGGAGTAATTTTTCTCCTTGGAAGCATGTTCAGCATGTCGGCAGGGATCAAAGGTCATATTCTATACGGCACAAGGGAAGAATCTGCATCTGAAAAATCTATATCATTTTCCAACAATAATCTTATCCGGGGATTTTTTTCGGCGACTCTTCATAATCCCTCAGGCGCCGCCTTTGCAACCTTTTCTCTCGATATTTCCCCCAGCGTATCTGCAAACTGGAAAAACGGCCCCGGAGAAACATCCTTTTCATTTCAGATAGGAACAATCATCAAACCTTTCCTGCGGCGGAATAAAAAATTTATCGACAATTTCCACGAATATGATAAAATGAAAAAACAACAGAATAAAATGGCCGAAGAGCTGAAAAAGGGGTTGTAGAGACACGATCTATATATAATATATTTAATATTTATATTTTCTAGTGAAAAGAAAATTTGTTATCTGAGATTGTGCCGTATAACTTTATTGATGAGATCCCATGTGAAAACGGCGGCACTTTAGTTATGGTATTTATTATTTAAAGGTTTAAGTCATTCTACATGCCGCGCTATACGTATAAAGCCCGTGATGATCAGGATCGTGTAATAACCGGCGCCTTAGAGTGTTCGTCGGTGGATGCCGGCCTAGTGTTCGTCGGTGGATGAGGCTCTGGAGCGTCTTTCTCTTGAAAACCTCATACCTATATCCGTCGACCAGCAGAGTTTCTACGGCGTCTTCAGGAACCAAAGTTTACTTGCGAGAATAAATGGAAGCATACTGTCGATGCAGACTAAGGTCCCTTACAAGGACGTGGTATTTTTTACGCGTCAGCTTGCCACCATGGTCGAAGGCGGCGTTACGCTTTCACGTGCTCTGGAGCAGCTTGCAAGATCGGAAAAGCCGGTCTTCCGGAAGATAATCCTGCAGGTGGGGGAGGACATCAGCATAGGAAACACGCTGTCGGACGCTATAGCAAAGCATCCGGGAGCCTTCAACCGGATGTACGTCGCCGCGGTCAGGTCGGGCGAGATCGCCGGCGCGCTGGATAAAGTGCTCGATCAGCTTGCTACCTATATGGAAAACGTCGAGGCTATGAAATCGAAGATAAGATCCGCAATGCGCTACCCGATGTTCATAGCAATATTCGTAGTTCTTCTGGTTTTAGGCATACTCTGGAAACTGGTTCCCACTTTCCAGCAGGTTTACTCGAGTCTCGGCGGTACACTTCCCCGGCCCACACAGATACTTGTGGCAATATCGGACATGGTACGGCACCGCATGCCGTTTGTTCTGTTACTGCTGATATTAAGTGCGGTGGGGCTCAGGATAGGACTGATGAACGATGCTTTCAGATACTATTTCGATAAATACATTTTCCATTTTCCGGTTTTCGGCGCAATCCTAAAGAAAAACGTCTATGCCGTGTTCAGCAGAACAATGGCTTTGCTTATAAACGCCGGAACCCCGATTCTCGAGGCTGTCCAGATCGCGGCCGCCGTCGTCAATAACAGCGTGTATGCGAAAGCGCTTGAAGAGGTCCACGGCAGCCTCCGACAAGGGGAACTGCTCAGCGCTTCCCTCGAGAAAACCGGAAAATTCCCTCCGCTCATCACACAACTTATAAGCACCGGCGAAGAGAGCGGAAGAATGGACGTTCTTCTTAAAAAAGCAGCCGACTTCTACGAAAGAGAGATAAGAAACGTCGTGGACTCACTGGCCGCCATCATCGAACCCTTCCTTATCATCTTCCTCGGAGGCGTCGTAGGTGCAATCCTCATAGCACTCTATTTCCCGATATTCAGAATAGGACAGTTGGTCAAAGGCTAGAAAAGGGAAAGGAGGCAGGAAAGCAAAAAAACACCAAAATTACAAAACAGAAATTATTTTATATATTATTATATAATTTAATACCTTCTCAAAGGAGCAGGAGTAATGTTGAGGATGATGAGAAAAGATGAGAAAGGCTTTACGCTTGTTGAAGTCATTGTGGTCGCGGTGATTGTAGCGGTACTCGCATTGGTGGGGATTCAGTTGTATCAGGGGTATGCGACCGAGGCTAGAAGGAATACTGCTGAGAATCTGGCTGCATCGGCGGCGAGTTTTTTACAGACAATAATCAATTATAAGGATCCTGCTGCGGCTGACGCCCTTGGGGATCTGGATGGTGATGAACAAAATAACACATGGCAAGTCGATCTAGGAGGTGGAGCTCCACCGGTTGTATTTACATGCCCGGCAAATGCAAAAGTTACAATAAATACAAAAGATGGGACTGTTTCGACTAGTGTTGGAGGAGTAAATTCGCAAGGAGTATACCGATATAAGTATGTGCCCGGTGATAGTGCTGGTGATGGTACCTAACCCGTAATATGGAGGACAGTAAGAATTATTTAATTTTAAAAGTATAATAAACATTAATTAATTTATTTAGAGAGGGTATCCCTGTAATCCCAAACCAAACATAACACAATGTTTGCAATAAAAAAGTCTTCTCCATTCCCGCGCGGCTTCACGCTCATCGAAGCGGTTATGACGGGAGCGATTATTGCTGTGCTGGCGACCGCTGCGGTGATAATGTGGGGTGGTTATGTCAGGGAGAGCCGGCGTCAGGCTGTAGAGAATCTTGCGGAGAGCGCCGCGGCTGCGGCAAACGCCTATGTAAGAAGAATGGGATCGGCCGACGGCCTGGATTCTTCGAAGCTTCAATTGTATATCCCGGATGCTGCTTGTTATAATATCACAATCAATCAAGATACCATCACCGTCACCGACACCAGATACAACATTTCCGTTTCCAGACATTATTGATCGCGTCGTATCGTATCCGTTCAGTGAATCCATAAGGTAATAGTCAATTTCCCCTTCTCCTACAGAGAAAGGGGGGAAGTGGTATTTGTCAATTTCCCCTCTCTCTATGTGAGAGGCGTCGCGGTGAGCCTGTCGAACCGGGACGCAGGGCGTCGCACCGATCCTGCGGTTCCCGAGTTTATCGGGGGATCGAGGGATGGTCCCCGGGTTAGCCGAGTGGTCGAGGTGGAGTCAGTTCAAAAGACGCCATCAAGCAACAGTATTTATTACTATCTTTTTTTATGGATATGAATGATATTTATGGAATCTCGAAACGTATATGATAATTTATTTTGATTTGAAATGATAACAGGCCGTCTCTGCCTGAGTAAAGCATGACCTGAGGAAGCCGCCCACGCCGAATAACGGAAAATAATGCCTAATGTCAAGCTCAAACAATACACCCTTGAAATTCCTCCAGTTATAAAACAAATGTTTTGTACGACATTTTAATATGTAAATATTAATATGTAAATAACAAACAACAACTTTTTTGAAATTAATGCAGGGTTTTATCTAAAACGGGGCTCTCTGAGAGTGCTAAACTGTTTTTTTTGTGACCGGCGTCTGATCATGGTTTTGAAAATTAAAACCGCCATTATCGGAATGAAAAGGAGAAAGAATCCCGGGCCGGAAACAAATGCCCATACTCTGCGCGACGTATAGAATGCCGTGTAGAGCACCGCACCTATGTGCAGAAGAACATATCCGCACATCCAGAGCAACATTGTTTTCATCGTACCGACCACCGCAGGATTAAGTATCTTTCCTTGCGGCAACATTCTTCCGAAGTAATCCAGCAGAAAACGGTCGGGCGAAAGTATTAATGCCAGAAAAAATATGATTGTTGCAGCTTCGATCACCGCCGGCTTGACCTTGAAGAACATTTCGTTTTTAAATATTATAGATATTGTGCCCAGACCCGCGATCAACCCTACGTCCAGCAGAACAAACCAGTCAAACCGGCCTGTTTTGAAATAAAAAAAGAGAAGCTGAACAACAGCGAACACTATTGCAGACGCTATTGAAATCCGTATGTCTTTTACTACCGAATCGACAATTATAAACACAATAAGGGGCAGCATCTGCCCCACAATCTGAACAGGATTCATCCTCTCTCCGGGAAAAAATTAAAATACAAACTTTAAAGGCATTTAATCAAAGGAATATGAATGAGACGTATTGCTAGAGCAGATCTTCGATAATACTTTTTGAAGCTATTTTAGCAGCGCCCATTGCCAGAATGACAGTAGCCGATCCGGTTACTATATCTCCGCCTGCATAGACGTACTTTTTAGTGGTTCTTCCGTCGTTCTCGCCTGCAATGATGGTGCCGTGTTTCGAAACTGCAATATCCGGCGTTGTGGCTGGTATCAGAGGATTAGGATTGTTTCCGATTGCTACTACTACGACATCGCACGGTATATCGAATTCGCTCCCTTTTACAGGAATGGGTCTGCGTCGGCCCGAATCATCAGGAGCGCCTAGTTCCATTCTTATACACCGCACTCCTCTGACAAAGCCTTTTTCGTCGGCAAGAATTTCAACCGGATTGCATAAAAGATGGAATTCTATGCCTTCTTCTTTTGCATGATGGATTTCGGCTGTCCTGGCAGGCATTTCCACTTCGGTTCTTCTGTATACTATCATTGATTTTTCGGCGCCGAGCCGTATTGCGGTACGGGCCGAATCCATTGCCACATTGCCGCCGCCGACCGTTACTACATGTTTACCTCTGATAATCGGCGTCGACGCATCCTGCCGGAAAGCCTTCATAAGATTGCTGCGGGTAAGATATTCGTTTGCGGAATAAACGCCGATACTGTTTTCTCCCGGAATTTTCATAAATACCGGAAGTCCGGCGCCGGATCCTACAAAAAAAGCGCTGAAGCCTTCCTCCTGCATCAGTTCATCTATTGTAGCAGTCTTGCCGACAATAAAATTCGTTTCGAGTTTTACGCCCAGACTTAACAGATACTCGATCTCTTTTTTTACTATCTCCTTGGGAAGTCTGAACTCCGGAATTCCGTATTGCAGAACACCACCTGGTTCATGAAGAGCCTCGAATATGGTAACATCGAACCCTTCTTTTATAAGCTCCCCTGCTGCGGTGAGGCCGGCAGGCCCCGACCCTACTATACCGACCTTCTTTCCGTTTTTCGGTTTGAGTTGTGGAAGTATCATAGGGCCGTGGTTGCGTTCCCAGTCTGCGCAGAAACGCTCAAGATTACCTATTGCAATAGGATCGCCTTTTTTCCCCAACACACACTTTATTTCGCATTGTGTCTCCTGAGGGCACACCCTTCCGCAGATAGCAGGAAGCGCGTTGGTCTCTTTAATCTTCCGGGCCGCTTCCGAAAACTTTCCTTCTGCAATGAGTCTTATGAATGAAGGGATCTGTACATTTACAGGACAGCCGGTGACACATAACGGTTTCGGACATTGAAGGCAGCGCTTAGCCTCCTCCACGGCCTCTTCCGGACTGTAACCGAACGGTACTTCCAGAAAATTGCGTATACGTTCAGCCGGAGACTGTTCCCTCATCGGAACTTTCGACTTACGTCTGTCAACGGTTTTATTCTGATCTGTCAATTTATCTTTGCTATTCTGCATTTATGTCTCTCTTTTGCCGATTCTTCGAATGTTTTATAACTTCCAAGCCTTTTGATAAACTCATCCCAGTCGATTCCCGAAGCGTCGAATTCCGGACCGTCGACGCAGGCGAATTTGGTGGCACCGTTGAAGCTTACCCTGCATCCGCCGCACATTCCGGTTCCGTCGATCATGATAGGATTAAGCGAAACGACGGTTTTGATTCCGGAAGATATGGTAAGCGACGAAGTTACCTTCATCATTATAGCGGGGCCTATTACGAATGCGATATCGAAAGATTCTCCCTCTGCAATAAGTTTCTTTACTACGTCCGAAACAAAACCTTTCGCTCCTTTCGATCCGTCGTCCGTACAAATGAATAATCGATCGGATATAGCCCTGATTTCGTCTTCGAGCATCAGAAGCGCGGCGCTTCTTGCTCCGAGAATTGAAGTGATGTTGTTTCCTGCATCATGAAGCGCGGAAATTATAGGCAAGAGAGGCGCTATTCCTACGCCTCCACCTATGCACAGACAACGGCCGAATTTTTCGATGTGGGTTGGCCTTCCCAGAGGACCTGCGAGGTCGCATACTTCGTCACCGGCTTCCAGTTCCGCAAGCAATATCGTGGATTCGCCCACTACCTGAAAAATTATCTCTATCCACCCCTCAGAAGGATCCGCATTAGCAATAGTAAGAGGTATGCGCTCTCCTCCTTCACAAGGCCGGATTATTACGAACTGACCTGCCTTACGTTTTTTTGCGATCCTCGGAGCGAGGATACGGTACCTCCACACCCCTTCGGAAAGCTTTTCTTTTGAAAGTATTTTAGCCATTTATATAATCATCCGCTCCCTCATATTATTATAATATTTAACCGGCAAAGGCACTTGCATCTGAGATAAGAAACGGGCTTATTGCCACGGACTGTTTGCAAGTTCCAGAAGCTTTCCGCTGTTGCATAATGAGAAGCATTTCTGGCAATAAACGCAGTTGTCGGCAAGTTCCGGTATTATTCCTATTTCGCGTTCGATACCTCTGCCTTTGAAATAAAGGGCCTTTTTGTCGCCCAGTTCATTGCAATATCTCACGCACAGGCCGCAGAGACTGCAGTCGGTGTGCTCGTTTGTAAATCTGGAGGCAGTAATGCCGTATTTTGCAGCAAGTTCGGGAACAGCAGGCCAGAGCAGTTCGACGAGCATCTTACGGATTTTTAGGATCATAGGGGTTTCGGTTTCAACCACAAGTCCTTCTTCGGCCGGATATGCGCACGACGCCACGAGCCTTTTTCTGGTTCCTTTGGTTATCTCGACCATACACAGCCTGCATGCGCCGTAGGGTTTAAGATTCTCGTGGTAGCACATATGAGGAATATCGAAACCCGCCTTAAGAGCCGCCTGCAGAACCGTCTTACCTTCTTCCGTAATTACTTCTTTGCCGTTTATCGTCATCTTTACATTTGCCATAGTTAACTCCTTTGGTAATGAGTCCGTTGTCTGCATTTACAGGTTATGCGACCGAAACGGCCGCGACTTTCTCCACTGCCCTGAACTTCGGCGGGCAGACGGTATAACATGCGCCGCATTTAATACACTTTACTCTGTCGATTACATAATACTTCTTGTCGGTTTTCGAAATAGCATTTACTGGACAATTCTTTGCACACAGACCGCATGCCTTGCATTTGTCGGGATTTATATTGAATTCCACCAGTTTTTTGCATACGCCCGCCCGGCAGCGTTTTTCTCTGATATGTTCTATATACTCCTCTTTGAAGTATTTCAGTGTGCTTAGAATCGGATTTACGGATGATTGTCCGAGAGCGCACAGCGAAGCGACCTGCGTTACCTCGCATATTTCTTCGATAAGCGCAATATCTCCCTCCTCGCCTTCGCCCGAGGTGATTCTACTTAGTATCTTCAGAAGCTGACGGAGTCCTTCACGGCAGGGAACACATTTTCCGCACGACTCATGTGCCAGGAAATCGGTGTAATATCGCGCAGTGTCGACCATGCAGGTTTCTTCGTCCATCACTATCATACCGCCCGAACCCATCATTGACCCCGCTTTGGTGAGTTCGTCGAAATCCACCGGCAGATCGAGCAGAGATTCCGGCAGAACCCCTCCCGATGGCCCGCCGGTCTGAACGGCTTTGAACTTCTTTCCGTTCAGTACGCCGCCGCCGATTTTAAAAATGATATCACGTAAAGTAATACCCATTGGTACTTCAACAAGGCCGGTATTGTTGATCTTGCCTACAAGAGAGAATATTTTTGTTCCCGTGCTTTCGGCGGTACCCATAGAGGTAAACCACTTGGCGCCGTTATTGATTATAAAAGGTACATTGGCCCATGTTTCTACATTGTTAAGACATGACGGTTTGTCCCACAGCCCCTTATCGGAAGTATGGATATATTTCGGCCGCGGCTCGCCAACCTGGCCCTCGATGGCGTTCATGAGCGCGCTCGATTCGCCCGATACAAAGGCCCCGGCTCCCTTGTGTATTGTGATATCAAAATCGAAACCGCTGCCCAGAATATTTTTTCCCAGAAGCCCATACTCTCTTGCCTGCTCTATTGCCTTTGCTGCATTGGTACATGCAAGAGGATATTCCTGCCGCACGTAAATGAACCCTTCGTTTGAGCCGATCGCATAGGCGCCGATGATAAGCCCTTCGATTACGCTGTGAGGATTGCCTTCAAGGATGCTTCTGTCCATGTATGCACCAGGATCGCCTTCGTCTGCGTTTACTATTACATATTTAGGCGATCCTTTTGCATTTCTGGTGCTTTCCCATTTTCGGCCTGTCGGGAAACCGCCTCCCCCCCTGCCTCTGAGTTTGGAATCTTTTATTGTTTGGATAATCTCTTCCGGCTTTATGGAGCTTAACGCTTTTGCAAGCGCCTGATAACCTCCTTCAGCGATGTAATCGAGTATGTTGGTAGGATCGATAAGTACGTTATTGGCAAGTAAAATCCGATGTTGGTATTTATAAAAAGGAATATCATCCACATATCTAAGCCGTTCTCCGGTCTGCGGATCCTGATACAGAAGACGTTCGACGACCTGCCCCTTTATAAGGGTCTCGGATACAATTTCCTCAACGTCGTTTACAGATGCGTGAAGGTAACAGATTTTTTGCGGAAGAATGACAACGATGGGTCCACGTTCGCAAAATCCGTGACAACCGGTCGGCCTGACATCGACCTTCGAGCTCAATTGAACTTTTTCTATTTCTTTCTTAAATGCTTCTGTAAGTTTTTGGGCTCCGCAGGCGAGACATCCTGTACCGGAACAGACGGTAATTGTAATCGGTTTTTGACCCCGTTTTTGTTTAGCCTCTTTTTGTAAGACAACAAGATCGTTGTATGAGTTCAATTTAGACATACTGCAGACTCCTCTTGTGCGTAGGATTCAAAAATTTTTTTCATTTCGTCAAGACTCGGATTGCTGTAATAGTCGCCGTCGATCTGCATGACCGGAGCGAGAGCGCAACAACCAAGGCAGTTTACTGTTTTTAAAGTGAACAATTGTCTCGCATCAGTCTCTCCCGGCTTAATTCCGAGAATGGCAGACACTTTAACCAACAGATCCTGACCGCCACGAACGTGGCAGGCGGTACCGAGACATACCGAAATGGTATGTGCACCGCGCGGTTCCAGACTGAGCGCTTCATAAAAAGTAGCTATGGAATATATCCTGCTTAGCGGCACATCGAGCCTTGCCGATAGCCATTTTAGTACATGTCTCGGCAGCCATCTCAGCTTTGCCTGTAGCTCGAGAAGAATCTGGATCAAAGCGTTCTTGCGATAATCGTATCCGGCAATCACCTCATCTACAATCTTGAAGTGATTTTCGATATCAAGAAGCGCCTTTTCCCTTTTTTTGACCTGGCCGAGACTCTCGGCATGATACTTTGCCTCTGACTCCAGATATTTCAGTTCGTCGAACAGGTCCTTCCGGTCTATACCGGCCGCATAACTCTCCCTTAACAGATCGATTCCTTTCAGGAGTATTTCCTGTTTCCCGCCTTTTTTAAGCTCTAAGCCTTCGCCCCCCCGGCCGGCCTGTTCTTTTCGAATCTCGCTCAGCTTTATCCCTCTGCGAACCGTTTCCAGCAGTTTTTCGGAATCAACCGGCTTTGTTATAAAATCGAAAGCCCCTGCTTTCATACTCTCTACTGCCGCCTCTATGGTTCCTTTACCAGTAACCACGATCGGCACAATGGAAAAATCAATTTTCGCAATTCGAGCTAAAACTTCTTGAATACCATCTTTACCGGCTGTTTTCAAATCAACAATAACAACCTGAGGTTTTCTTTCTCCCACAAGTTTAAGCCCCTCTTCTCCATTACCGGCTGTGACGGCGCTAACCCCCTCCGCCTCAAGCATTTTTTTAAAATCTTCGCATATATTCTTATCGGCGTCGATCAACACCACGTCAATGGTATCCATTTTTGCCGATTGAGAACAATTCTTTCCCTTGCATCCGGATTCCATCGGTTTCCTCCCTATTTATTGTGTTAAGAAATGTCTATTGATATAAGCAACTATCTTGCCACCAGATAAAATGTGTTTGGTTCCCGTCGAAGATTCATTAATTGGCCTTATACAGTCATTATTTAAAATACACTAATACCTTCTTACCAATCCTCCCCTTCCACAATTGGTACAATTTGTACCATAAAAAGTGTTTATTGAGAAATTATGTAGCAGAAATTTAATATTAATTTTTTGTATCCGTTCAGTGAACCCATCTCCCGATATACTCTATTTTTTTAACCGCAAAGGCCACAAAAATTTTTACGTAAATATCACAAAGATTTTTAAAATAAAATACTTTTAATTTCTTTGTGTCCTTGTATTTCTTTTCTTTGCGGACTTTGTGGTTAAAAATACCGGAAAAGATTTCTTTATGTTTAAGGCGTTGATTATTCCAAACACATGTTACATCCCGATTGGTTTTTGAAAGCATGGGTTCACTGAACGGATACAATTTTTTTGTTCAAAAGATCCGGTTAGTTAATCAACTTTCCGACTTTTAGGAAAATTTATATTATATCTGATCATTTTTTCGCGAAGTGTTTTCCGGTTTATTCCCAGATATTGGGCGGTAAGGCTTCTATGGCCGTTGAATCTCGTGAGTGCGGCTATTATCTGCTCCCGTTCGATATCCTTCAGGTTTCCTGAGGAAGGGGGTTGCTGTTCAGCGGCGGTATTTTCAGTCTCTATTTTAAGATCATTTTCAGAAATCAAATTGTTTTCGCATAGAATAACCGCCCGTTCGATAACATTTTTTAGTTCTCTTACATTTCCGGGCCACGAATGAATTTTCAGAAACCTTAAAGCCTCGCCGGTGATTTCAGGAACCGGTCTTTTTGTCTTGCGGCAGAATGCTTTTACAAAATAGTCTGCAAGCAGAGGAATATCATCTATTCTCTCCCGTAAAGGAGGCACGCGGATCTGAAAAACGTTCAGACGATAGTACAGATCCTCCCTGAATTTTCCGTTTTTAATCTCGTCGATAAGATTCCTGTTTGTAGCCGCAATGATCCTGACGTCGATTTTTTCGAACCTTTTGCTTCCGACCCGGGAGATTTCGCGCTCCTGGATGACTCTGAGAAGTCTTGCCTGCATATTTACTGAAATATTAGATATTTCGTCCAGAAAAATAGTTCCGCCGTTTGCCATGTGGAATTTTCCGTCTGTCGTTTCCGCGGCTCCAGTATATGCTCCCTTTACATGGCCGAACATTTCGCTTTCGAAAAGCGTTTCGACAAGAGAACCGCAATCTACGGTGACAAACGGTTTTGTCCGTCTGTCGCTCAGCCCGTGAATTGTTCTGGCAACAAGTTCCTTACCGCTGCCGGTTTCACCGGTAATAAGCACTGTGGAATCCATGGAAGCGACTTTTCCGATCAGAAGATTAACCCTTCTCATGGCGTCCGATCTTCCTATCATCGACTCACCGATAAGGTTTTCCTCCAGAGCCTCGAGCGCATAAACTTCCTGAATCGATGATAGTTTTCTTTTTATAGCCGAAGCGACTGCAGCCGTAAGCGCGCCGTCCGAAAAAGGCTTGGTGATTAAATCAGCTGCTCCGAGTTTCATTGCGGCTACGGCTGTTTCGATTGTCGCGACGCCGCTTATAATTATCACCTCAATCAGGCCCGACTGTTGTTTCAGTTTTTTCAATACATCCATACCTGAAATCCCCGGCAAAACCTGATCGACCAGAACCAGGTCGAACGCCTCGTTCCTACAAGCCTCAATTCCCTCTTCTCCTGTTCCGACAGCACGTACCCTGTAACCGGCTCCGGCCAGTATACGGACGCATTCTGACCGTATCGGTTCTTCATTGTCAATAATCAGAATATTGCCGTAAGGCTTCATAACGGGCTTCTTTTCAAATAATAAAAATGAACGAACGGCTGCAAAAGTCTTTTGAATTTCTTTTTTTTATTAACATTCAAAGAAAAATAATATCTACCCTCCGTATTCGCCTGAAAGTTACGGGCATGTTCGATTTCCATCTGCTTATGCATCAATTCATACTGAGCATACCGGTAACGCACTTTGAGGCCGTCGAACAGATTCCATTTGAGCTGTATACCTGTACCACACCCATGACAGAGGGCAGGTGGCGGAATTTGAGTTGCCGCCTCGACAGATCGATCTGATTACTGAGACTCTCGAGCATCTGAAGCTCAGGCCGCAGAGAATCGATACGCATCTCTTTCTGAATTGGAAGAGTATCGAATGCAAGACCGGCGGTATCGGGAACGACATTGTCGTTTTTGTAAAGAATCATAGACAAAAGTTCCCGGCGCAGACTGTCGGATTGATCTTCAGCGACGACAAGCGTGAGCGTAGCCGTAAAAAGAGCTATTATAACTTTCGGCGTCATGACTCATGCTCCTTGACGATACCGTTAAAAACCATGTCTAGAATAGCTTCAATGCGCTTCTCGAAGAAAGCATCATCGAAAACAACGCCCAGATCGGCCTGTTTGTTTATCATCTCCAGAATGGGCCGGGAGATAAATGTGAAGATACACATACCCAGTACATTCAGAGCCAGATGAAGCGGATCTACCTTTCTTATCTTTTTCCGCTTAATCTGATCTTTGGGTAATCTGTAAATATGTAAAGGGATTTCGCCGAACGAATTGATGAATTCATTGACTATAAACGGCAGATGTTCATCTCCGTCGACAATCTCACGCAAGATGAAACGTGGAAAATCCGGGTTTTTCTGCAGGGTTTGGATTCGAAGCGGCGGTCGGCCGTTTATGATTCTTTTCTATAAACTCGATCTCTTCGTGGAGGAAATACCATTGACTTATATATTGCCTGACAATTGACTCAAGGAAACGGTAAAGCGTATCGATCATTAATGACGACGAAGAATCTATTTTGTAAAGTTCGAGTCTGTATCCGTCGTTTTCTGTCCGGATCATGAAGCTTGCAAAAACGACAACCGGCGTATTGGAAAATGAAACAATACGGTCGATGCCGGACCCTCCCCATACTTTTGCTCCGAAAAGTTCCGTGGGTTTGCTGTACGGCGTCTTTTCGTCGAAAACGGTCAGCATGATCTCACGGCGTCGTAAAGCCGCCGCCATCTTCATTGCCGCGGCGCTTTTGGGTTTGCCTAGTTCTATTATATTGATCTTCCCGAAAAGACCGCTCTGTGCGAGTCCTTTTGCATGTTTTCTGACGGTTTCCGAAAGTTGTTCGGTTGTAAATCTAAGTGCGGCGTTTACCGGCAACTTATTCATAGCCAGATACGGAACCATCAGCTCGACGGCTCCGAAATGAGCCGTAGCAATACAAACGCCGTTTCCGGACGCAATAACTTCCCGCAATGTAGAGACCGTGCCGTTCCCGTCTATATGGCACTTAAGAAAATCAGCATAAGACGACAAGCTCCCTGCAAAAGGAAGTAATTTTTCGTAATAATGCAGTAAAACGCCCTCTATGACAGAGTCGACAACCGAAGATGAGAAGTCGAGACCGAAATTTTCGAGGTTGCGACTGATACGTTCACGTTCCTCAGGGTGCTCCCGGTACCATTGCATGCCGAGTTCCGCAACCGCACTTTTCAGCTGTACCCTGTCCATGCCCGATAATCTCTGTAAAAGACCCGAAGTCTGGATGTATCTGCTTATGGAACTCATAATAGCTTTGATTTATGCAACTTTTTTTAGATCTAAGAAAACAGATATTTTATCGGTTATCTGCCGATTATCCCGTTGAAACAGTCGTATTTTACATAATCAAATATAGTTTCCGTATAAGAAAAACACCCTAATTAACATTAATTAAAAAAATATTTACTTAACATTAGACATATATCAACAAGTAAATAAAAATTATCTGTTTATACGGCTGCGTGTCAAATCCTGTTGATTATGCGGCAGTTATCTTTGTATTTTGAAATTCTATATTTAACCCTGCTGGTGATGGTTTATCGTAATGATAGTGAGATTTTATTAACCGACAGAATACATCATTCCGCAATCCATACCATCAGGTCTTTTTTTTAATCAAAAAAATAAGGGATTCTGAATTATTTTGGAATCAACTATACCATTAATAATAGTTAAGATGCAGGTTTGAGAAAACGTATACTTTATACTTTAAAACATTTTTAAATGATTTCTGAAATAAGGTTCGAAAGATTATATCCTGAATTACGGGCGACGGTAATTATAGAAAGAAGAAAAAAAAGATGCTGCAGGGAAAAAGACATCTTTACTTTTCAGTGCTAATTTCTTCGATAACAGCTATCTGCTCTGCTGTTTTTTTGTCATGCTCGGCTTACTTCAATACTCTCTATAACGCCGAAACTGCTTTCAGAGAAGCGCAGACAATCCATAAAAAGGTTCTGCAAAATTATCCCGACAGTATTGTAGTTTCTCCGCCTTTCGATGCCGCATCGAAATACGACAGAACAATAGAAAAAAGTATAAAGGCAATCGAGACTTTTCCGAAGGCAAAGAAGCGGCATGATGACGCGCTGTTGTTAATAGGTAAGGCGCATTTCTATAAAAAGGAGATGTCTAAGGCTATCCGTCGTTTCCGGCAGCTTGAACAGGAGTTTCCGGGCAGCGAGCTTCTTCCCGAGGCCTGTATTTATCTGGCAAAAGCTTACATCGAAGAAGGAAATCTTGACAAGGCGGAAGAAACGCTTATATCGGCGGAAAAGAGATTTCCGGAATTAAACAACGACTACAAGATTACCATGCTGCTTATCATGATTGCAATAAGGCGGGGGGGCAGATCTCAGGCCATAGAACTTCTCGAGCGTTCGATCAAATCCATTAAATCGGAGAACCTTCGTATCGATATGATGTTACGAACCGCAGAACTGTATATGGATCTGAAACAGTATCAGAAAGCCATAGTCATACTGAAGAAGACGCCGCGTCGTAAAGATCTGCCGCTTCAGTCGTACAGGACGGATAAAGCGTTTTTTGTCTGTCTGAAAGAAATCGATTCTCTGCAGCCGGCCTATAATCATTTACTTAAAATGATCGAAAAAAAACAGTATGACGTCTACATGGATGAAATGCTTTTCGAGCAAGGAAGACTCCTCCATATTATGGGTAAAACGGATGAGGCGATAAAGGTGTTCAAAAAGCTGACTGCAGGAATCGACAGCACTTCTGCCGGAGCCGACACATCGAGTTTCAAAGCCCGGGCGCTGCTTGAACTTGCACTGATCTATCAGAAAAACAAAGAGGATTACAAAAGCGCCGGTTCATATTTTAAGCTTGCCTCTATGACGCGCGACACCGCCACCAGCCGTTTTGCCGGAGCCCGTCTTTCAGCAATGGAAAGACTCAAAAAATTGAGGGACGAGAAAGATACGAAAGATTCATTACGGAGTATACGGCTGTTTTCTATAGGGGAACTCTTCAGGTTCGAACTGGACGAGCCGGATTCGGCATATTTACAATTTGTCAAAATCTCCACCGATACTACGGCCGATACCGCATTGATACCTAAAGCGCTCTGCCAGGCTGCGCTTATTGTACGGGATGAACTCCACGATACTGTCAGATGCGACAGCCTGTTGCGTTTGATAATCGCTTCTTATCCTGCCACTGAATATGGAAAAATAGCACAACAGGAAATGAAAATGCCGGTAACCATAAAAACCCGTACCGATTCTGCGCACGAAGCTTTCGTAAGAGCTGAAAAACTTTACTACAACGAAAACGACGTCAAGGGCGCCGTAAGGGCTTTTTTTGAAATTTCGAAACAGTATCCGGAACTTCCGATAGCTCCGAAAAGTCTATTTGCGGCAGCATGGATTACCGACAACGTTCTTCTAAAGAAACAGACGGCAAAAACTCTTTACGAAAAGATCTGCGCAAAATACCAGAAAACCGTTTACTGTACAGAGCAGTCGAAACCGCGTCTTAAAATAGTCGCCGATACGCTCGAAAAACTTGAAAAGTTACGCAAAGAGAACGAAGAGAAAAAGTCTATAAAAAAAGATACCAAGAAATCCGTACAGAAAAAAGCCTCAGATATCAGAGAAGATGTGGGAGGACAGCCTGAAGGAGCGGATGGCATCTCCGAGCTCCTGACAAAAGAGGAGATCAATGAAGACTCCGCCCATGCCGGAACATCACAGCCTTCGACGAATACTGGCACGACCAGGCCTGCAGTAACAGAGGATTCGGGCGATAACGTCCCCACTTTTTCGCCCAATGTAGATTCGGCCGGTATTACGGAATGATATTATAGGTCGGGCCGTTGGTGAGCTGTTTTTTTGCTTTCATGCGTCTATAGATTGAATCGATAATGAAACGAACACCGAAAGAGACCGAAAGTGAAATAAGGGTTCTCTATGAGAGGTATGCATCGATGGTTTTCAGAAGATGCAAGTTACTACTTAAATCCGAAGACGATGCATGGGACGCTACACAGGAGGTTTTTCTGAAACTGATGCGGTCACTCGACAAAATCACCAAAAAGGAGTCTATTTACTCTTGGCTGTTAAGCGCGAGTACGAATCATTGTATTTCGTTATTAAGAAAGAAACGTCATGAACTTTTCGACGAATGCCGGCATTATAAGGCTGAGGGTGATACGGCGCCTCAGGATAATCGTATGCTTCTTCTGGAACTCTTCCGGCATTTCATTGCTCCCTGGGATGCAAAAACCAGGCAGGTGGTTATTTATACCTATATCGACGGTTACAAACAGGACGAAATCGCAAAACTTACCGGAATGGGAGAATCCACTATAAGGCGCCATCTGACAAGATTCCGGCGAGCAGCCGCCGGATCTGTAATAGAACGGAGCGACATCACATGAGTGCACAATGTAAACGGTTGATTCTTGAACGATATATAGGGGGCGAACTAAACGGGCCGGAAGAAACGGCTTTACGGCGCCACTTAGATTCATGCAATGAATGCTCCTCTTATCTGGCGGAACTGCAGGCCCGGAAAGCCGAATTTCTGCTGCGCCATCCTTTTTCTTCTTTCACACGTGCGCATGCGCCGGTGAGGCTACTCCCGTGGTATAGCAAAATATTTCAGGTCGTACTCAGACCTTCACTGGCGCCGGCTTATATTGCCGCGGTTTTGCTTATTGCATTAATACCTTTACATCGGATCAGCATAGAAGAAAAGGTACGGTTCAAAGGGGGAAATACCATTTCATTCCTTTACGAACGCAATGGAATAATAAGCGAGGGGACTACGCAGCTTTTGTTTCGGCCCGGCGATCGCATACAAATACTGTATTCAGTGTCTAAAAAAGGGTATGTGACACTTATTAGCGTCGATACCAAAGGAATAGTCTCGTTTTACCATCCCAATACTGGTTCGGAGTTTTGCAGCGTCATTGCCGAAGCTGGAGAACGCAGACCGTTTCCCGGAAGTATAGTTCTTGACGATACTCCGGGCGGCGAACTGGTGATTGCGCTCTTTTCCGACTCCCAACTGGCTACAGCCGAGGTGGCTGAATGGGCGAAACAACGGTTCAAAGAGTGTCCGGATCTGAACAGGTTAAAAGATCGCCTTAAAACCCGTCACGGCCAATTAGAGGCCAAAATCGCCGCCCTTCTACTGCGCAAGGAATAGACGGATGCGGACGGCAATAATAACTTTACTTATGGCACTATGTTCGGCCGTTGCAGGGAGTCAGAATCGTTATGCGTTTATAATCGGACAGAACAAAGGAGGAGACAACGTTGAAGCTTTGAAGTTTGCGGAGACGGACGCCGGGAGGTTTGCCCGTATAATGGGCGAATATGCAGGCGTCGGATCCGAAAATATCCATTTACTGCTGCATCCCGATAGCTCTGCTCTTGCGATTGCAGGAGACCTTCTTTCCGAAAAGGTAAACGCTCTCGAAGATCCTTCTCAGAGTGTCTTGATTTTTTATTATTCCGGCCATGCCGATAACGAAGGGCTTCTTCTCGATTCCACCCGTTACTCATTTTCGGCTCTTAAACGACTTCTGGGCAGCATCAATGCAGGTATACGGATAGCCGTTTTCGATGCGTGTCAGAGCGGCGCGATAGTTGCGTACAAGGGGGGGAAACGGGCAGAACCGTTCTTCTTTGCCGATCGGCTGCGATCGCAGGGAGAGGTATGGATAGCTTCGGCCTCCGCAGGCGAGAGGGCTCAGGAATCGACGAGCCTTAAGAGCTCGATTTTCTCGTTCCATCTCTTCACCGGCCTTACCGGCAGCGCCGATATTTCAGGCGATAACCGGGTTACGGTTATTGAGGCATATCAATACGCTTACAGGAAGACCCTCGAAACCAGCGCATTGACTACCGGAATAATTCAGCATCCCGTCTACCGTTTCAATCTTTCGGGAGAAGGAGAAATAATTCTGACCGATCTTTCCGAAAGAAAAGGCGGAGTAATAGTCGACGGAAGCTGCAAGGGCACGTTTCTTGTTTTAAGCCGTAATTATCTCGATGTTTTTGCCGACTTTTCGAAGGAGTACGGAAAAGAAAGGTTTATCGCCCTTGGTCCGGGAGACTATGTAATTATCAATGCCGGCGGAGAAAACAATGATATAGGATTATACAATTTTTCAATTACCGGACGAAATACGGTCAGGTGCGGCAGTAAACTGTTTCGCAATTCATATCTGCCTTATATCAATTCATCGGTAAGGAAATGAGTTGTGAATGATGTTTGTTATAGTATATAATAGAAAAGAGTGAGCTGTTTGAAGAGGCTAATGCGTCTATTAATTAAAAAACGGTTATTACTTAAAAGAAAGAGGTGTAAAATGAAAAAGTCGATGTTTTCTTTAATAGCGGGAGCGGCGATTATTTGTATGAATATCGTTCGTGCGGCGGACCGATCGGAGGAGGGCGTCCCCACCTCACCTCTCAAAATATATTCGGGAGGGTTCTCCCTTGGCGCGCTTATGTCGCTCAACGATGAACTGCAGGATGTTACGAGGCAGTTCTTAAGAGTATCTTTTGTCAATACTTTTACGCTGAAAGACCGCCTTGCGCTTTTCCTTGACGCGGACTGGTATATCCCAGGCGTTAATGTCGGCGCCGACATGGGAGTCGATTTGTTGTTCTTAAAAGGCGATTTCAGGCCTTTTGCAGGCATAGGTGCGGGAGCTCATTATATCGACAGGGATGAGGATTTCGGCGGTGGTTTCGGGCCTTCTCTTACTCTCCATACCGGTTTTGTTCTTGATATAAGCGAAAACGTGGCCGTACGTATGCGTCTGCCGTATCATTTCATTTATAACGAACATCGCGATCACTGCGCCGGAATAGACTTCGGATTTATATTCTTCAGCCGTTTTAAAAATGTAAAGAAACTTAACTATTAAAAATCAATTACAGAAAAAAGGAGGAAATTTATGAAAAACCTGTGTTTGATATTCATAATAACAATTATTCCATTGTCTGCATGGAGCGCAGAAAAAAATGCAGACGCAAAAAATGTAACCATTATTCAGGGACATTCTACTGCGGACGGGAAATCGGAGGTTACAGAACGGCTTCTGGAAGAGTGCATTGTTTCTCTTCCGGATCCGGCAACTCTCGAGCCTATCATTTCATCGGAGTCGCAGTTTCTGAAGGAGATCAACGGCGACCCTGCGAAAAACGATTTTGTAAAAACTTACTCGGCTTCTCTTGAGATAAACTATCTTATCCGACAGAAGGTTCTAATTGTAGTTACGACAAGTTCGATTCAGGGCCAGGAACCCATTATGAAAGTAATGGAAAAGAATCTGCCGCAGACTAAAGTATTTGTTTCCAATTCTGCCGACGGAGATCTTTACGCAGGTCGTTCCCGAAGACAGTACTATTTTTCTTCGCCGGAAGCCGCAAAAAAGGATGTACAGAACCGCGCCGCCGCATGGATAAAACAGCAATCGGCTCTTGTATGTCCGAAATGATTATACGGTATGGAATTGACGGATGGCAATTGAATATATTATGATATATTTAAAAAGCTTTATTGAAATGATAAAGTTTTCTTTTCTGATATCGCTTTGAAGAAAAGGTTTAAAATCAACGTTTCAAAATCTAAAAGGAGGGTAAAGTGGCGCATTTCAGGAGTAAATTGATTTTTATACTTCCTATACTTATTGCTGGATGCACGACAAAGGTGTCCCGCGTACAGACCGACTCGACGATCGATCTCACCGGAAGATGGAACGATACCGATTCGCGGCTAGTCGCCGAAGAGATGATCAAGGATTGCCTGTCTCAGAGATGGCTTTATAAATGGGAGAGTGAAAACAAAAGACCTACAGTTATAGTAGGCAAGATTGTAAACAAAAGCCATGAACATATAAGCGTGGAAACCTTTACAAAAGACATGGAACGCGCACTTCTCAACAGCGGGAAGGTGAATTTCGTGGCAACAAAAACCGAACGTGAACAGCTTCGGGAGGAAAAGGCGGACATGGCCGAAAACGCCTCTGCACGGACCGCAAAATCGATGGGCGAAGAAACCGGCGCTGATCTTATGCTTGTGGGCACTATAAATACGATTGTCGATCAGGAAGGCTCGAGGGCGGTCGTATTCTATCAGACTAATCTCGAGCTGATAGAAATAGAAAGCAATCAGAAGGTCTGGATCGGCGAGAAAAAGATAAAGAAATACGTGGAAAGGGCCACCACCAAATTTTAACATTATCTGCCATAGGCTTAGAAAAGAGCATGAAAAAAGGAAATGAAAATAAGAAATGATAAATAATAAGGAATGTTGTTTTTTCAGAATCGGCGGCGGTTTAATTACAGCCGCCTTCTTAATTATTTCCTGCACCACCAGAAGTGCTTTGCGTTGGGAAAAGTTATCTACAAGCACTCTGAACAACGATTTTCTTCCTGCAATCGAGTCGATAAAAAAGAATCCGAATCTTTACGGAAAAAACAATCTTTTCCTTTACCATATGGATATCGGCGCCCTTTATCATTATGCAGAAATTTACGATTCGAGCACAAAACACCTGCAGAAGGCGGCCGATGTATTCGACGAACTTTTTGTACGGTCGGTTACGAACGAAGCCGCGGCAATTATGACAAACGACAATATCAGACCATACAGGAGTAAACCGTATGAATTGGTCATGCTGCACCAGTTTCTGGCGTTGAATTATCTTGCAGCGGGAAACGTCGAGGATGCGCTTGTCGAGACAAGACGGGTGCAGCTTTTCTTCAACGAATGGAACAGAAAGAATAAAAGCGGCGTCAAATACGACTCGGACGGAATGTTTAATTATCTTTCCTCTATCGCCTACGATGCTGCGGGCGAGACAAGTGATGCTATGATTTCGCTCTTTCATGCAATAAAGGCGTTTCAGGCGGGCCCGGTTTCGTTGCCGGATAATTTACGCAATTATGCCTATTATCTTTTTCAATTAAACGACCGCGACGGCGACAATCAGTTGTTGCAACTTACTCCTACAGTGCCTCGTGAAAAGGTATCGGGGGTGCGGAACAACGCCACAGAAATAATACTCATAGGCTATGCGGGTAGAGGGCCGGTTCTTGAAGAGGAATCATGGTGGGGAACATGGGTAAAAGACGGGCTTCTTGTAGTACATCATACGGGGCCAGACGGCAGACAGGAAACCGTTACTCTGCCTGCTCCCGCGCTGCCCCCCCATGAACTTTACAAAGCTGAGGGAGGACAGAAGACAAAATCGGGGACCACCTTTCATATAAAGTTTGCTTTACCGAGAGTTAAAACACTTCCTTCCGCGACAAAAGATTTTCTGGTTCGATGCAGCGGCATAACGGAGCCGTTCACATCGGTCGTAATCAACGATCTCGATAAACAGGCTCAAAAAAACTTAGATGACATGAAAGAGTCCATAATGCTAAGAACCGTTACGCGTGTTGTTCTTCGCACCATAGCGGCTCAGGCTGCAAAAAACAGGATGCAGACAGGTAGTGTTGCGGCAAATCTTCTTATCAATATCGGAACCGATATACTTGCCGATCAGCTCGAGAAAGCCGACACCAGAAGCTGTTTCCTTTTACCTAAAACCGTACAAATAGTGCGGATACCCGTTAATGCCGGAACATATACGGTAGAAGCTGCAGCGCGGGGTGGAAACGGAGCAATTTTAACTTCAAGAACCTTCTCGGATGTTACGGTCGGGCCGGGAGAAAAAAGGTTCCTTATTTTTTCTTCGTTCAAGTAAATGTGGTTTTATCCTAAATAAGCTGCTAGGCTCTGGCCGCAGAGCCGAACAAATCGATAATCTTCCGGAGGTATAAAGGTAGTGTCGGATCGCGGGCACCCATGACCAGTATGCAATCACCCGGCCGGGCTTCTTCTTTAAGCATAGGCAGTATTTCGTCGCGATACGCCGGGGCTATTACCTTAAACTTCACATCTGCAAGATCGTTTTTTAAATCCACTGAAGAAATATCTTTTACAACCGTTCCTCCGGCGTAATAAATTGGAAGGAGGCAGAGGATTTCGTTTTCGGTAAAAAGCGTCTTGAAGAGTTCACGGTATTCATTGCGCAGAAACCGGGTGGGCCCGAAACCGTGTGGCTGATATATTGCTATAATACGGGAAGAAAGCAAGCGGGAGGCAGTGACCGCCGCACGTATTTTTTCCGGATTATGAGCGAAATCGTCTATAATCACTACACCTTTATTGGTATTTGTAATAGTAAAGCGTCTTTCGACTCCTTCGAAAAGAGAAGTCGCCGACTGAAGGCATTGTGGGCTGCATCCGAGGGCTTCCGCCGCAGAAAGCGCAGCGGCGCAGTTCGATAGATTATATAGGCCCGGCAGAGGAATACGATACTCCAGACTGTTTCTTATCAGTAAACCTCCCTCTTCCCCTGTTTTTACGAAATCCGGACGCCAGTCGGCGGGGGATTCGAGTGAAAAAGTTGCTGTGGATGGAATATCTTTCAGATTTGGATCGTCGGCATTGCGGATCGAATATGCCGACTTCCCGGCAAGCTTAATAAACATATCTTTTATTTCGTCAATCGATTTATGATCTTTGGATAAATTAAGAAAAATACTGATATAAGGTTCGTATTTTATTATGGTTCCGTCGCTTTCGTCGGCCTCGAGTACAAGCAGATCGGAAGAACCCTTAAAGGCATTACCGATAAGCGACTCTCTCTGAAGGCGTTTCAGGGGAGCTCCGCTTATAAGTGAAGGTGATTTCCCGCATGATGTAAGAAACTCGAAAATCATTGCCGTAACAGTGGATTTCCCGCTTGTACCGGCAACGGCAATCGCACGATGTTCTTTGACAATCGAAGAGAGTATGTCGGAACGGTGAAGAATGGGAATCGACAGCTTGACGGCGGCGGCGATATCCGGGTTGTCGGGTTCTATGGCTGTGGAAATACACACGGCGTCGGTGCGGTCGCTTATTCCGGATCCGTCCTGTTCGTAAAGTATACAGCCCAGTGCCGATAGTTTTTCGTACATTGATGCCGATGCCGTATTGTAAAGCGACCTGTCGGATCCGCTTACCGCAATACCCATCCACCTGGTATATTGTGCAAGCGCGCTCATGCCGCTTCCGAAAATTCCTACAAAATGAATGCTTTCCAGCACACGGCCGTTACATAATAACGACAATAGTTCCCTCCTCCACAGAGTCGAAAAGAAAAATTATATCGGAATTTTTCATGCAGATGCATCCGTTGGTAAAGGGGGTTCCGATCAGTGATTCCTTATTGGTGCCGTGAATATATATACACCGTTCCAATGAATCTATGCCCGGCCCTCTGTTTATGCCTTCCTCCAGCCCTTCGAGCTGAAGTATACGGGTGAGAACTAGATTCTCATCGGTTAATCCCGGACGCCAGTCCATTCCGGTATCCATGCGGTCGCGAAAGATCCTTCCCGCCGGAGCGCCGGCGCCGATCTTTGCATAAATGCGGTGAACGCCGGAAGGCGTCATAAAAGATCCCTCCCTGTTTCCAATGCCGAATCGCGAAGTAGAGATTGTAAATTTTTGAGATGACGCCGGAGCCAATAGATAAAGAACCTGATCTTTTACCGACACGATGATTATTTTTTCTGGTACATATGAAGGACGCAAATAATTTATTTTATCTAACTGATTTCTGGCATATTCGTAATTCATGCACATTCCTTCTAAGAGGGGTGGACACTGCAACACCGGCATAATATAATATCGGTACGTCGTATTTACCATAGTAAGTAAAATATCTTTAGTAAAGGCTAAATAATATGGAGAACAAAAATAACAATTCAATTGCTCACGAGGATACCTGGCGTATTTTTCGCATAATGGCGGAATTCGTGGAGGGCTTCGAAACACTTTCGAGTATCGGCCCGTGCATAACCATTTTCGGTTCCGCAAGAACACCCCAGAACGACAAATATTACCTTATGGCAACAAAAGTGGCGTCTGAAGCTGCTAAACGGGGCTTTGGTGTTATAACGGGCGGAGGTCCGGGAATTATGGAGGCGGCCAATAAGGGAGCGACGGAGGCGAACGGGAAAGAGTGTAGCCTTAATATACAGCTTCCGTTCGAGCAGGTTCCGAATCCTTATGTCGGAATACTGCTTAATTTCAAACATTTTTTCTGTCGTAAAGTAATGTTCATTAAATATACTTCAGGAGTAATTATAATGCCGGGAGGCTTCGGCACGCTTGACGAGATGTTCGAGGTGCTCACGCTTATACAGACCAATAAAATCAAACGTATTCCGCTTGTATTGATGGGGAAGGAATATTGGAACGGCCTTTTCGGGTGGTTTGAATCGTCTCTTGTTGCAAATTCATATATAGACAAAAGAGATCTCTCTCTCTTCAGCGTCACCGACGATCCGAAGGAAGCAATCGATATCATTAACAAAGAAGAGGGGAGGCTAAAGGTAAGAGCAAATTTTTCTTAATAAATCAAACATTTTTATTGAATTTTTTTTTGCAAATAATATTATTTAATTAAGAGTGAAATGAAAAATGAAGATGAGGGATATTAACAAACAACAATCGCCCGTAACTCTAAAAATTAGTAATGAGGCGATTAATCTTTTCCCAATATATTTTCACCAAAGGAGGTTGTAAAGTGGCACCAGCAAAAAAAGCAGCAACAAAAAAGAGCGCGGCAAAAAAGAAGAGCGTAAGCAAGAAAACGGCAAAGACCGCGAAGAAAGGCTGCAAATAAGGGATAATTTCCCCAAGCACAGGTTAAAGGTTTTTTCTAAAGGCGGGAAAAGTATTTATTCCCGCCTTTATTTATTAATTAACATCAATTTTTTATTGATCATAAAAAAGGCATCTTCTATATTTGTTGTCCGAGAAATTTTGTTTGGGCTACTAATATTACTTACTTCATGATCGAATTTTCTAAGCAGATTTCGGAACAATGGTCAATACCTGCGGACGCCGCAGAGCAGGTATGTCAAGCATATTTAAAAGGAGACTCTCCTTATTACCTGGGGGAATACCATCCGATTATATGTACCGAATTGTCGATATTACAAATTTGTGAGATTTTCGATTTTCTCAAAGAAATGGAGGAACTCTCTTCGAAGAAAAAAAGAGTTCTTAATGCGTTTAAAAAAGTTCGGTCGATATCTCCCGAACTTGAACGACGGATTAACCTTACCACCAATCCCTTCGAATTGGACGACCTTTTTATTACTGTAAGGCCCAACCCCAGAAGCCGGGGTCAGATTGCCGCCGGTAAAGGGATAAAACCTCTTGCCGAACGTATCCTCGCCCAACAGGACGAAACTGTCACGGTAGAGCAAATGGCGGTTTCCTATGTCGGGAAAGATCCTTCTCTTAAATCTACGGATGATGTAATTGCAGCGGTAAAGGATATAATGGCCGAGATGATCGCCTACGATGAAACCGTGCGTGCAATGGCGCGTGAATTTGCTTTCGAAGACGGTTTTTTCGAAATCATTATAAAAAATAAAAATGATACCGAATTCTCAGAATATGTCGGAAGATCTATTCCGGTTGGAGAACTTTCCTATGAGGAGGTCCTACGTCTGGCCGATGCGGAGGAAAAGAAGCGGATAAGAATAAAGCTAGGCGTACAGCTTTTTCGTATTACGGAACTTCTGCGTCACCATTTTATTATCAATCCCTCTTCCACCGCATTCGATATAATATGCGAAACGATAGATGAGAGCTGGATGCGGCTGTTGCAGCCTGGCATAGAACGTGACGTAAAAATTCGTGTGATCGAGCAGGCCCGGGCATGGGCATTACGGCAGCTAAGGGAGCACTTTGAGAAAGTTTTTGAAGAAGAGCTACATAGGGGCTCAGTAATCGTAGTAGACGGCGCTGCTGCCGCAAAGCAAATATTATTTCTCGCGGTTAACGGAAAGGGAGAGCTTCTCGGAACAACAACAGAAAGGAAGCCGGCGGAGGGAAAAAATTTTATAAGCGAACGGCTCAGACAATTTGTCGGCAGATACCGCCCTGAGAAAATAGTAGTCATAGAAAACGAAGGCGCGGAGTCGGTAGAAGCGCTGCTTTATCCGATATTTACCTCCTGGGATAAACCGCCGGAGATAATTAAATTCACTCCGACGGTCGCTTCAGGGGCCGAAGATGTAAAGGTAAATGAGTGGATCCGCGAAGAATATGAAGCCCTTCTCGATGAGCGGATGCAAAAACTATACAACTATGCCCTGCTGTTTCTCAAACCCATATCACTTTTACCTAATGTGGGAATTGACTTCTACACCGTTCATCCTTTCCAAACTCTACTTCCGAAGCATAAGGTATGCGAGATTGTAGAGCGTATCAGAACGTCTGCGCGGTTAAAGGAGGGTATTCCGATAAAAGAAATCACCGATTTTACTTTTAATCAGATGCCGTCAATCACCCCTGCACTGATACAAGCAATAAAATCCGCTGATACTGAAGGCATTATAAATAAAAAGAACGATCTTTTGAAAGTTGCGGGGATGACAGAAGTGGCTTTCAGGAATATTGCCGGTTTTGTCGTGATTTCCGCCGCCGACACGCTGCTTGACCGTACTACGGTTCATCCGGATTATTTCGATTGGTTCAACGAAATCGCACAACAGCTAAACGTTTCGATTGACACGCTTGTTACGGAACCTGAGTATCTGCGTTCCTATGTGACCGACGATATCAGAAAAAAGATCATAATAGAAAAAAAGATCATTCATCAGCTGACCGCCGGTCGTCGTTTCGTCGTTCAACAGCCCACCAAGATACGACGCAAACTCAAACTTACGGAATTAAAGGAAGGCGCGGTCGTGTCCGGTAAGGTAACGAACATCACCCCATTCGGCGTATTTGTAAATATCAATGCAGTCTGCGACGGCTTGATTCACATTTCGCAGCTTGCCGACGAATATATAGAAAGTCCCGATCAGGTTGTATCCGTCAACGAAAGGGTCGACGTCAGGATTCTTAAGGTAGACGTAAAAAAGAGGCGTATATCCCTATCCATGCGTAACGTCGGAACCAGAGCCCCCAAAGTGCGCCCTTCCCGCGGACAGTTGAATAATCTGGCTGAGCATTTTAAGAACAGATAATAAACACCTGCCCCCCGTTGACAAGTCCCTCTTAACTTAATGTAATTTGCGTAGGATTAAATTGATTGTATCGTATAAAATAGTATTAAAACCGCTCAAAGCGCTGCAGCTCTTTTTATTTTTCCTTCCGGCCACAAGCCTTCGATGTTGTAATACTCTCTTAGTTCCGGAAGCAAGATATGCACTACAACGTCCGAGTAGTCGAGCAGGATCCACCGGCCTTCCCGCAGGCCTTCGAACCGCCAGGTCGGAGTACCGTTGAGGGAGAGCCGTTCCATCACTTTTTCGGCGATTGCGCGGTTATGGATTACGTTCTCACCTTCACAGATTATTATGTAATCGGCTGCCGCGCAATTTTTTCTCAGATCTATTGAAACGGTTTCCCGTGCGAGCGCATCATTAAGTATTGTGAGAATAACATCGACAAGTTTACTCCCGAAAAGCCGCCGTTTTTTACGATTATCTGTCAATTGACTATCTCCCGGTAATCGGGGCCGACGATTACCGTTACATCGTAAAGGTTTTCTGCGGTTCTGATAAGCACGATATTCTTCGTATCGAGTGCTTCGGCAACCTGTTCCGCGATGGTTGTAGAACGGGTTCTCGAGATAATCAGCGTTTCAGGGAAGTTCCAGTTGTCGGCGTTGCCTATATTTTTTACGTCGAAATGTTTCCTTCGCAAAAAATCTGCAACTATGCGAGCGGATCCCGGGCCGCCACATCCGTTAAGAACCTGTATGCGGCCGATATAAGGTATGCTGTTTTGCGGCTTAAGATCCATATTAGAGACATTTCCCTTCTCTACTTCCCTTCCTTTAATTATCGACAATCCGATAATAAATAAAACTGCCGATAAAATGAAAAAATTTTTCATGCACTTAAAGCAATAAACTCTCTTTAGTTCTCCGGATTCACACAGATAATCCGCGGCTTATGTTTCGGTATTTCCTCAGGTGTAAGAAGCACATAAGTAAGTACCATGATACGATCGCCTACCATGCCGAGACGGGCGGCCGGGCCGTTGAGTTCCACTGCTCCCGAACCCCTCTTGCCTGCTATCGCATAGGTCGTCAGTCGCCCACCGGTATCCGCATTGAGAACGTGAACCTCTTCGTTAGGGTGTATACCGGCGCGTTCGAGCAAATCTTCATCTATGGTAATGCTTCCCTCGTATTCAAGGTTGGTTTTCGTTATACGAATGTCTCTTATTTTACTATTAAGAAATATATGGAACATAAAAGGAATCCTCAAGAAGACATAAGAATTCAATTCGATGCAGTAAGTTTTTTGATTTCATCTCTAATACGGGCTGCATCCTCATATCGCTCCTCTGCTACCGCCTTTTCCAATTTTTTATGCAATATTTCGATCTGTGTCGGTTCGTGTTGAGTATCTCTCTCTTCGGTCGGCTCCTCACCTACGTCCATAATATTTTCCTGATCTTCAGGAATAATTACGCCGGCTTCATCCATTACCGACTCTTCTACGAAAATCGGAGCCGAAAAACGCAGCGCCATGGCAATTGCGTCGCTCGGACGAGCGTCTATGGAGATAGTCTTTCCGCACATCTCGATAAAAAGCCGTGCATAAAAAGTCTCGTCCTTAAGCGCCGAAATTTCCGTACGAAGCACCTTTCCATCCATTTCTGCTATAACGTTTTTAAAAAGGTCGTGCGTAAGCGGGCGCGGGAAAGAGATGTTGTTAAGTTGAAGAGCTATCGACTGCGCCTCAAGTTGACCGATTGAAATCGGCAGCGTGCGTTTGTCATCTGTGCCGCGAAGAAGAATAACGAATTCCTTGCCCATATTGACAAGAAATGTATTGACGACCTCTACACGGATCATCTGTGATCCTTTCTCAGAAAAAAATAAAGCGGAATATGGAATTTCCCGCTATATAGCTTTTCATATCTAAAAAAGACTTTGAAAAATACGATAAAGTCATATCCGGCCGTCTACCTCGATCGTTTGACTCCGGTCCGCCCCCACCGAGACGAGTACAACCGGAAGATCGTAGCATAACTGGCGGATTCGTTCGATATAATTTATCGCCTGCACCGGCAGTTCATCAAAACGGCGGCACGAAGAAATATCGCATTGCCATCCGGGAACCGATTCGTAGATCGGTACGGCTTTTCCGACAAGTTCCGGGTTCGACGGAAACCGTTCGATACGTTTCCCGTTTATCTCGTAATGTGTACAGATAAGAATCTCGTTTAATTTATTAAGTACATCTATTTTTGTGAGTGCCAACCCGCTTATACCGTTTACCTCGATAGCTTTTCGCACCATGACGCTGTCGAACCACCCGCACCGCCGGGGTCTTCCAGTGGTGGCGCCGAACTCGCCCCCCTCTTTCCGCAGCATTTCTCCTATTTCGTTGTTCTGTTCCGTAGGAAAAGGGCCGTTGCCGACCCTGGTGGTGTAAGCCTTCACAATACCTATAACATTATCGATGAGGGAAGGCCCCACGCCGCTTCCCGTACAGGCGCATCCTGCAACAGTGTTGGATGAGGTTACAAACGGATAGGTGCCGTGGTCGACGTCCAGAAAAGTTCCCTGTGCGCCTTCGAAGAGAAGCCTCTTGCCCTGACGGTGAGCTTCGAAAATGCGGGATGACGTATCATCGATAAAGGGGATCATCCTTTCGCGGATTCTTCTGTAGTCATCGACGATCTCGTCTAAAAGAAGAGGGAAATCGGTTTTATAGAGAGCCGTTATAATAATTTTATGCCGTTCGAAACCTGCTCTGACTTTTTCGATAAAAGAGTTTTCTTCCAGGAGGTCGCAGACCCGAACGCCTGTGCGGGAAACTTTATCGGCATAAGCGGGGCCTATTCCGCGACCAGTAGTGCCGATTCTATGATTTTCCTTTGAAGATTCCTGAACCGTATCGAGCAGTTTGTGGTATGGTAAGACAAGATGCGCGGCCTCGGAAACGAAAAGCCTTTTTTCAACCGAAATGCCGACGGCGTCAAGTTCGTCTACTTCCTTTAAAAACAATTCGGCGTCAATGACGACTCCGTTTCCTACAATACATATTTTATCCGGATACATTATCCCTGAAGGTACGAGGTGAAAAATAAACTTTCTTCTGTTGGCAATGACCGTATGTCCGGCATTCGATCCTCCCTGAAACCTTATGATCATGTCGGATCGCTCGGTCAGGTAATCGATTACTTTTGCTTTTCCCTCATCACCCCACTGGGTTCCGACGACAACTGTAGTCGACATGTTTGCTTTGCCCGCTATCGTTTTTCCAGGAATAATTATTCTTTCAACCTATAAACATATAAATAGTAAAAATACAATTTTCAATCAATGTTTGTCGAATAATAATTTACCTTTATGTTGCATATATGGTCAACTGATTGCGGCATATTATATTCAGAAAATTAATGAATATCTGTTGAAGTGTCTAACTAATTAAAAAATTATCAAATCAAACCGGACAGAAACAGAATGATTTGTCCTCAAAACCCGTTGATAGTTCAGAGTAATAATACCATTCTACTGGAAGTAAATAACCCGCTTTTCGGCGAGGCGAGAGACGCCGTATGCAGTTTTGCACACCTTGAAAAGAGCCCCGAATATATCCATACCTATACTATTACTCCTCTCTCTCTCTGGAATGCGGCGGCCCTCGGAATAAGTTCTTCGGAAATCATCGAACGTTTGAAGCGGTTTTCAAAGTATCCGGTACCTCAAAACGTTATAGATGATATTTGTGAACTAACAGGCCGTTTCGGCAAGATGGTTCTGGAAAACGCCGCCGAAGGTTTGGTGTTACGCTGCATCGACGCCGAAATGCTTACAAATCTTATAAGGCATCCGCAATTGAAACGTTTTATAGGTGATAGACTTGATCCGTATAGGGTGATTGTTGCGCCCAATTATCGCGGCGTAATAAAACAGATTCTTATCGGTATAGGCTATCCCGCACATGATCGGGCTGGTTATATCGACGGCGCACCGCATCCGATAGAGATGAGAAAATTTCTTCCCGACGGTCGACCTTTTGTTATCAGAGAGTATCAGCTTCAGGCAGCCGAAAACTTCATCGGTAATGCGGATGCGCCCGGCGGAAGCGGCGTCATTGTATTGCCTTGCGGGGCGGGAAAAACTATCGTGGGCCTTTATGTTATGAGTAGGCTGAAAAGACGAACTCTCATTTTGGTAACAAGCGTGACCGCCGCGCATCAATGGCGGCGAGAACTTCTTGAAAAAACCTCTCTCGGAGAAGACGAAATTGGAGAATACAGCGGGGAGAGTAAATCCATCCGGCCGGTTACGATTGCTACATATCAGATCCTTACATATCGGAAAAGTAAGAACGAACAGTTTACTCATTACAGCATTTTCAACAGTGAGAACTGGGGGCTTATAATTTATGACGAAGTTCACCTGCTTCCTGCCCCGGTTTTCAAATTTACGGCGGATCTTCAGGCCAGGCGGCGGCTTGGACTCACGGCAACGCTTATAAGGGAGGATGGACACGAAAGCGACGTCTTCACGCTCATAGGACCTAAGAAATTCGACATTCCATGGAAGGACCTCGAAAGACAGGGATGGATAGCCTCGGCACGTTGTGTCGAAATCAGGGTTGATATGCCTGCATCGGAAAGGTTGCGGTATCTATCGCTTACCCCCCGTCAACAGATCAGAAGCGCATATGAAAACCCGGAAAAAATAAGCGTGGTTCGGGAATTGCTGCAGAAACACGCCGCCGATCAGATTATAGTGATAGGCCAATACCTTTCGCAGCTGGAACTTTTCGCCGCAGAATTCAAGGCTCCGCTTATAACCGGAACGACTCCTAACAGTAAACGGGACGAACTTTACGATATGTTCAGAAAAGGAACAATCTCTATACTGATTCTCTCGAAGGTGGGTAATTTTGCGGTCGATCTGCCCGACGCCAACGTGGCAATACAGATAAGCGGTTCTTTCGGGTCGCGCCAGGAGGAGGCCCAGCGTCTCGGAAGAATATTGCGTCCGAAAAAATCGGGTGAACAGGCGGTTTTCTATTCGGTGGTTACCCGCGAATCAAAAGAGCTTGATTTCGCGATGAAAAGACAGCTTTTCCTCACGGAACAGGGGTACAGTTACGAAATAGTCTACCATCAACAATAGCACTGCCGGAGTTAAAATTTTCTGGAATATGATTTGTTTTAAGTTCTCCGGCGCTTGTATTTTAGTTTAATAATTGATTTTTTATAGTCTTATTTAACTTCTGATAATAAAGTAAGGAAAATGAATATAAAAAAACCAAAAGAATACGGATACGCCTTCCCTGTAACAGCGATTATTGTTTTATTTGCGATATTGTTTTTATGCGAAAGAAAAATTACCGTTGAGTGGGGTGTTGTAGAGGATTGTGAGGCAACAACTGCAGTAAAAGCGGAAGGTTATATTGCAGAGATGAAAATTCCGCTGGCATTTGTAAAAAGCGGCATTTTAGAAAAAATTATTGCAAACGAAGGCGCGCATGTTCATGCCGGCGACACACTGGCGGTGCTTGATAACCGGCAAGAGGCAATAGAAACCGCGAAAAGAAGTGTGGAAGTCGAAATCGCCGGGCTTAACCTTGAAAGAGTAAAGAAGATCCATTACCGGAAGGCGGAAGAAAATCTCAACCGGTCGGTTATTATGGAAGCGGCGGCCTCCAGACGGAAATCACGCAACGATTCACTGTTTGTTCAGGGTTCGATCACCCGCGCAGAGCTCGAAGAAAGTAAGAAGGATCTGGACGTCCAACAATCTCAGCGATTGACTGCGGAAATCGATCTTGAGGATTTATCTATTGAATTACAGCTTCGTGAAAAGCTGCTCTCTAAGGCTCAATTGCTTTTACGGCAATCCAAGGCTGCGCTTTCAGAGTCGATACTGCGGGCTCCGACTGATGGTAAGGTTTTTCGCGTTCTTCACTGTAAGGGTGAATATATTGCACCGGGTACTCCGATCTTACTTTTCTGTCCTTCCGATACATTATTGAACATAGAGGTTTTTGTACCGCGCAATAAGGCTCTGAATATTCATTCGGGCCAGGGGGCAAGGGTTACCATACAACACGGAAATGATAAGAAAAGTTTAGAGCAGACGGTCAGAGGGGTGGTACCCGGACGTACGGGAGGAGAGAGTATGGTGATTATGACGGCTCCGGCCAGAGAGGCGTGGCTTCGTGTGGGAATGAAGGTAATGGTTGAAATATTTATCGATACGCCTGTAAACTCTCCTGTTATCGATCGGAAGTTTGTTCAGGTATTGCCTGATGGAGAATCGGTCTTCATTAAAAAGGGCGGTTGTGCGAAAAGACAGTATGTAAATATCTCGGATATAGGAAACGGACTTTTATTGGTTAACGGCGGGATAACGGCAGGCGATACGGTAATTTACTCAAAAGGGTTGCGAGATGGCCGGATTGTAGAATTGGGAAGAAGAATCGGCTCTCCTGAAAAAAAAGCCTGCATTATCGATCGTTGACATGATTATAGGAGTAAGTCTATATTTAACGAATTAATATTTTATTTTTTATAGAAAGGTCGATTCATGTCTCAAAAAAGAATCATAATTTGTTTTTTAATGACATCATTAGCTACTGTATTGGCTACTGTTTCTCCGGTCTTTGCACAGCAGACCACTCAACCGCCGACGCCGTCGGCAGGGCTTGCCAGTTTGTTGCCTATGATGCTTGTGATGTTTCTGGTTATCTTTTTTCTTATCATCCGTCCGGAACAAAAAAAGCAGAAACAGCGATTGGCTATGCTGAATGCGTTAAAAAAAGGCGATAGGGTCATCACCGTAGCCGGCATTCTGGGCACTGTCGGAAACGTCAAGGAGAATACGGTTATGGTAAAGATAGCCGAAAACACTGTCGTTGAATTTACCAAAAACTCGATTAGTTCCGTAATCAACAAGGACGGATCCGAGAAACAGAACGAGAATCCGAAAGAGGAAAAATGAGCGTTTTGCGTGAGATAAGAATATACGGCGATCCCGTATTACGAAGAATGAGCAGGGAGGTGGAGAGGTTTGACGGAAAACTCGACGGCTTTATCGACGACATGATCGAAACGATGCGGACGAGAGACGGCGTAGGACTGGCGGCGAATCAGGTGGGGGAAGCCGTAAGAGTTGTCGTTATAGATACTACCGCCGGAGAGCACCCCCCGCTCATTTTTATTAATCCCCGTATAGTGTTTAAATCCGAAGAAACGGTCGAAGCCGAGGAAGGGTGTCTCAGCCTGCCGGGAATAACGCTGCCGGTAAAAAGAAGCGCACAGGTCGGAGTCTACGCACAGGATCGAAGCGGTAAACCATTTACTATAGAGAGGGCCGACGGACTTCTTGCAAGGGCTTTACAGCACGAAATAGATCATCTGAACGGAATTCTGTTCATCGACCATGTTTCGGCGCTGCAGAGAAGCATGATCGGCGGAAAACTCAAAAAACTGGCAAAGACCGGAAGTGTGGAAGGTTAAACTGATTCTAGGCGCAATGCCGCCTCTTCTTAGCGTCCTTCTGTTATCCGCATGCATTCCATCTTCGATCATTAAACCCAAGCCGGCCGTCGGAGGAAAAAAGCCCTCTGATCAGACTACCTCCCCGCCCTATATATCATCAAAGGATTCGTCGTTATCGGAGAAGGATATTGATTTTGCGGAAGCATTCGAGACCGACTCCACAGCCGCGCCGCTTACCCCTGAAAAGAAGGAGCGGTTTATTACTCCCCCCGTCCGCATTAAAAGCGACGACACCACCCGTTATCGGAATTTTTTTGTTCCTGATAATAAAGTCCGTATCGCTTTGATGCGGAATATAGTCAACGCGGTAGTATACTCGGTAGGAATCGTAAATCTTCATGCGGCTCAGCTCGATCAAACGGTACGTCTTCGGGGAAGAATAGCGTTCGATATGAAAGGAAACGGCCGAAGGCTTACGGTTGACGCCGGCAAGTTCGTTTATAACGTTTCTCTTCCGTGCACACTTTATTCCGAAAACGAGTATAACTTTCTCGAAATCGGCGACGCCACCTATAGGGGGTCGTTGATTCTTGCGGCGGGAGAGGAGGCCGGCAGGTTCACAATTGTCAATTATATCGACGTCGAAGATTATCTTCGCGGAGTGGTGCCTCTTGAGTTGGGAAAGCGGCGGCGCGAAGAGATGGAAGCTCTCAAAGCGCAGGCTGTGGCGTCCCGCACATATGCCTACCGCCTTTTAACCGAACGGCTTAATGAGCCTTTCGATATGGCGGCTACGGTTGCCGATCAGGTATACGGCGGCGTCAGCGTGGAATACCGTGAATCGGATATGGCTATAAAAGCCACCGGCGATCTGGTAATGATTTCGGGCGACAGCATCATTAAGGCATACTATCATTCCACCTGCGGAGGAATGACTGCCGACGTCTATGAAGCGTTCGGCAAACCCTCATGTTCATATCTTCAGCCGGTGAAGGATTGTGATGAAGAGGAAAGGGCATGGTGTCGTATTTCAACCTATTTTACGTGGGAAGAAAGATGGCCATGGAAGCAATTTTCCGACATAGTAACGCAGTCGCTGCATACAGTAGCTCCGAAAAACGGCTTCAGGGGAGTGGTGAACAGCATTAAGGTTGATGAAAGATTCCCCTGCGGACGTGTAAAGAGGGTGACAATAACCGGCAGCGGATGGTCATACGAGTGCGGCGGCGACAGAATACGTTACATTCTGCGGAGAGGCGTCAGGGGGAATCCTATCCTGCGCAGTTCCAATTTCTCGGTAATCTCGAACGACCGCAATATTGTTATTCTTAACGGTAAAGGTTACGGTCATGGAGTCGGTATGTGCCAGATGGGAGCGGTAGGCAGATCTCAGGCAGGACAGGATTTTGAAACAATTCTGAAATCATATTACAAGGGAGTTTCTATCGCCAGAGTTGTAGTATCTAAAAACAAATCAAAACCTTAAATAGCTGATATTATTTCCATATTATTATATAATTGTTATCAATTAAAGTCACTGTCGGTTGCTTAAAGAAAAATATGTAGAATAAAAATCATCCGGAGACATGGTCTCAAGATCAATTATCAAACCGAGAATTTCGTCTTTTTCGATAATCTCATCCCGTTGCGGCCGATCATCAAGACTCATTTCAGGATCTATTCCCTGGTGCATCATAGTATATCGCCCCCTTATTGTGGTACTTATTCATTATCTGCCTGCGACTTAGAATTGTTTAAACGCTTAAATAGCCATCCAACATTATACATTCCACCGATAAGCCTTTTCTTATATTATATACATCGACGGAAAAAAATGTAAACTTTATTTTTTATTTATTTTATTTTAAAGCGAGTAGTTATTTATATTATAAATTACAAAGGAGGAATGCCGTCAATGCCTTCATTTAAAATTATTCTTGAATTTTTTTGCCTTAAGACAACTTTTATCCCAGTATCATATGTTTTACTTTTTTCTTATTTAAGCATTTTATTTGCCTCGGAAAGCGAGACGTCGAAACTATTATTCGATATTTCAAACGGACCCAACGTTTATTATTCCCCGGAAGCATACTCTTTCTTTTCCAGAAAAGGATATGATCTTTCTTCGCAAAAATCGAGAGAAGAAGCAGTCAAAAGTTTTCAGGCGACAATTAAAATTGCTGAAATGGGAAACAAAGGATATGAAGCCGTACCGACACTGATTTCCGTTTTTCCCAGAGCCATTCATGTAACGGAAGTCCTTAATGTTTATTACAGGGGTGAAGGAACATTTGAAGACTGGGTGCAAACATATGTTACCGGCGAAAAAAACAAATTTATACTTTCGTCGCCTTTTTCCGATTACGCCACAATGTCGCGATGCGAAGCTTTCATAACGACAACCCATGAAATAATAAAAGTAAACGGTGAACCGGTAACAATTCCTACCAGGGATCTTGTAAACATATTCGTTGTTCATACGGTTTTTTTCGGAGCCTATGCTTTATCTGCCGTTACCGGTGAGCAATTCGGCACAGACATTGCAAAATGGCAGGAATGGTGGAAAGTAAGAGGAATGTCAACTGCATCATCAACGACGATTCCAACGGCATCGACTTCCATAAAGCTCCGAAGTGGTCAGTTATTCAAAGATATATTGATAGGCGGCAAATACCGTATGTTTCTCTCCACAGGAGACACCCTTGACGGCAAGGTGGAGGCAAAGAACGACACATCGCTTATTATCGAAACATCCGAAGGTAAAGCTTTTTCTTTCCGCGCATCGATTATCCTCAGGTATGAGTTTCTTGAACCGCCGAAGATATCGGCCGTACGGAAAAAAGAAGCCGTCCAGATCCCCGATTCTCTTCCTTTTACATTCGAAGAAATGCTATCACGAAATGTTGAAGGGAAAGAGGTGGAAGTTCATATAAACAGAGGTATGGTTTTTCGCGGTATTGCGGCGCGGATAGATTCGGAGTCGATCAGCTTACAGGTAGGGTCGTCTTTAATACCCATTACCAAGGATGTGGTTGTCGACATACGGTTAATTCCTCCCGTAACTAAAACCGATACGTCGTCCTCTCATTTTTCTCAAATGAAAACAGTCCCGCAGAAGAACGATACTGTGATAGTAAAGTCAAACGAAACCGACGAATGGGGTAGGCCGAAACCCGACAGCATCTTCTGGGGGAAAATTACTCTGGAACATAATGAATATGTTGTTCTTAATATTCCCGGGAAAGGTGAAAAAAAGATATATCGAAATACAATAGCCCGTACGGTCAAACATGGAACCGAAAGCTACGACTCTCCGATAAAACGGTATGCACAGCCGCTTTTCTGCGGCGACGACATGTTTCTAGTTGATATGCCGCCTGGGAAAAACGGCAGGCCGTTTTTCAAAGTTTGCGTCGACCGCTATGAGTACCCGAATGTCAAAGGCGTAGTACCAAAGACCAATGTCTCTTACAGTGAAGCGGATTCCCTTTGCCGCAAGCTCGGCAAAAGGCTATGCACCGCCGAAGAATGGCAATGGGCGTGCAGCGGCATGGAAGGTTATACATATCCTTACGGCTGGAACCCCGAAAAAGAAAAATGCAATACGGACGCGGGGCGTCTCATTGAACCCAGCGGTTCCCGCCATAATTGCATTAGTAAATTCGGCGGTTACGATATGGTTGGAAACGTTTTCGAATGGGTGACAGGCCCCGATAAAAAGCCTGCTCTTATGGGAGGTCCATATTCCAAATGCCAGACAATTACGGCCGAGGTGGGCGGAAAAGCAAAACCTCAGAGCGGGTTTCGCTGCTGCAGGGGGAACTAGAAAAATACATATTTCGTTTTATACCGCTAGTCAATCGGCCCCTACGACTTCGGCCAGAATAGGTGTAAGTTCTTCGGCGACTCTCGAGAGGATGCAGTCAGTAAAATAGTAGCCTTCACATATCCGCTCTCTAAGTTCCTCCAGATAGGCTTTGCGTGCCGGAGTATCAAGCGAAAGAAACTTTCCCTTCCGAAGTGTCGGCGCCGGGTTTTGCGAATCCATTCATTTCCATCCTTGGAAAACAACGGACATTTTAACAGAACTATCATAATTATCGACACTGGAAGAAAAAATCTTTAATAATTACCATGGTTTAATGAACGTTTATAACAGAGAACTTTTCCACATTTACATTTTGATTGCAGAGCATGCTTCTATATTCTATAATATAACTATTATAACACCGTGGCCGGTTGAGTTCTACAGCACCCCAACGATCGGTTGACAAGAACCCCATTATGATTTTAATATTAAAGATGGCTTGCTCTGCAGCTTAAAAAGGTTTAATGTTGGCGACTATCAACATATGATGTTTATTGTAAAAAGGAATAGAGTGTGGTTCGATATTCTATAGAAGATGTAAACGAAAGAATGGTGCTGGGAGAGTCGGTCTATCTTCCGTCCGGCGAACTACTTCTATCAACCGGTAATAAAATAAAGGAACAATACCGTCGACGGCTTATAGAAATGGGGTATCGCAGCCTTCTTATAGAGGTTGAGGGCACCGAAGACGTCCGGCCGACTACTACGGTTTCCGAATCGGCACAATATGAAATGAAAAACGCCATAGAGACTTCTTCACGGGGACTCGGCGAGGAAATACGGCAGTTTCGCGCTCAAAGCGCCGACCAAATAAAGGAGCTTATAAAAAAGAACCGGCAGCATCTTAACAAATATATCATGACTTCCGGTATGTCAAAAGCGCTCGAACGGTTTATTGAAGAGATTATGAGTCAATCGGCGATAGTATTGAATCTTTCCGCAATGCGGCAGACCGAGCCGGGTCTTTTTACGCATGCTCTCAATGTCACAATCACTTCTCTCTGTATAGGAAAAAAATACAAACTTTCTTATGAGGAAATGAAGCAGCTCGGAATAGGCGCTCTCAATTATGATGTGGGATTGATTGCTTTGCCTAAAGGGTTATTGGAAAAAAGCATTATCGAATTCAACGATTCGGAAACAAAGCTTTACCGTCAACATACGTTATTCGGATACTATATACTTTCACAGAATCATCTGATCCCCCCAACCAGTGCGGCAGCGTCATTGCAGCATCATGAACATCAGAACGGAAGCGGTTTCCCGAGAGGAATCAAAGGCGACAACAGGCCGCCTCTTAAGGATTTTTCAAGAAAAAACATGATACACCGTTTTGCTGAAATCGTGGCGGTTGCCGATGTATACGACGCGTGTTTGTACGGAAGGCTTCAAATGGGGTTAAAAGAGATGAATGTACAAAACGCAATAAAACATCTTATCGCCGCCGCCGGAGAAAAGCTCAACAGCGATATTGTAAGGACGCTTGTTTCGATTGTGCCGATATTTCCCGTCGGCGCGCGAATTCGTATAGTCAACGCGCCGTCCGCACAACTTGTAGGTCACTACGGAGTCGTTGCCCGCGATAATCCCAATAATCTCGAGGCCCCGCAAATAATAATTTACGAAACGAAAAACCACCAGAAAATAAAACCTATCCTTATCGACCTTTCCAAACACAGCGGATTTACTCTGGAACTGGTGGTATAAAACCTTCAAACCACATTGCATTTAATTAAAGCGCATGGAGGCACTTACCGTGTGGCGACAAGAATAAATAATTCAATAAGGATAGGAAGGACCCGTTAGGGCCTCCCCTCCCTCCGAACCAACCGTACGGGCGGATTTCCCGCGTACGGCTCTCCGGTCGGCGGTTCGCCGCTTTGCGGATTGCCAGGCTACTTTAGGGGCTGCTTCCGACTAAGGATAAATTATCCCACCGCACACCTGCGTGAGATAATAACCAATAACCGTATCAGCGTGAAAATAATCCGCAGGAACCTATCGGAATCGTAAGGACAATTCCGCCCGATTGCGGAGTCGAAAAAATATCCAGAGATAAATCCTTCCCGCTTTTCTCTTTTATCACAGGCGCTCCGCCGACCGGAATGACATACAGCAGAAACGAGGTCAGCAGCGCCGTCGCCGCACAGGGGGCTGCGACTATGGCGGTATTTTTCCATGCGTCTCTTTTCCTTTTCAGTTCATCGAAATTGCGGGTCGCCTTTCTATACTTCTGCGCATAATCGTAATACATATACCAGGCGAGCCCGTCGAATCCTGCGAACGTCAATCCGGTTGCGAATGAGATAAGCGTAAAAGTTTTTCGTTTTTGTACTCTCTGTTCGTACAACTTCATTTTTACCTGAAAAGTGAGCGTGTCTTCTGAAGGGGGGGTATAATTGTACGAAAAAGGCTGATCAGGCGGAACGGGCTGAAGCTGGTCGTTGACCACCAGATCGTACTGACCGTTCTCTTTAAAAACACCGTTGTGAACGACGATCCTGCCGTTCCACGACTTGATTCCGTAAACCGAGTACGACAGACTGAAGTTTTCCATTATCACGGTATCGCTTGTCAACTGAAACGTGATTCCGTTCCAGTCGAGCGGTTGGGGAAACGTCTCGGACCGCGGATTATATCGGTTGTCGTTTACCGTAGTGAATACTACGGGGCTTTTCTCCGTACCCTTTACTATGAAATTGCCGTGGACGTCGATTCCGCAGAAAGGGTTTACGAGTACAACGCAGCCTTCTTTAAATACTATTTTACCGCCCCTTGGAACCGTTATGGTGCTGTCGATGATATAGGGATTTCCTTCTTTTCCGAAAATTTTGTTGTCGATGACGCCGCGAAGCAGGGTTTCGGCGCAGGAACTGTTTAGGAATGCTGCGGAAAAAAGCAAACTGTATATAACCGCCCTCACGAATCGGTTCCTGACTCCGGATAAAGGTTTTAATAAAAAATAAGAAAAACGGCTTTCACTTGCAAGACAATACCTGAAACCGCACGAAAAGCGCCGATATAAAATTTTTTTCTTGTATTATATCAACAGAAGGAATTATCTTATAGGAAATTTTTTTCGGTTTTACCGGTAAAAGTTTGTAAGAAGAAAAGGTTCGCTTTAACTAAATTACTGTTAACGAGGGTATAAAAGGAAGAGGGTTGAATTCCTTTTAAATAAATTAGGTTAACAAAATTAATTTTTTTATTAATAATCTTTTTCAGGAGGAGTTATGCGTTTTTCTTTTTTGCAGAAGGTAGTTCTCTGCGGTATTGCCGCGGCGATATGCCTATTTCCTGTAATAGGAGCCAATGTTCCGGCAGGATATTCGGTTTATTCTTATGAAGAGCTGAAGATCGGAAACAGCGCCGGTATAACGGGAGGGATCATAGGCGGCAGATCGACCGTGCAGCTTGGTCTCGACGCAAGAACCACAGGGTCTATCATTTCAAACGGAGCCGTAACGCTATGGGATCGTTCACGGGTTGACGGCGACGTCAAATCGGGCCGCTCGGTTACTCTTAAAAGCGGCGCCACAGTAGGCGGTACAATACTTCAGTACCAGACGATCCCGACTTACACCATTCCAACCAAAACCGTTACAACCGGAACAACCAACAAAACCGTTCCCGACCGCGGCAGCATGACGATAGCTCCCGGAAATTACAATACGATAATAGTGGGTAACGGCGCAACCGTTACGCTCAACAGCGGAACATATAATATCAACACCTTAACCATCCGGCCCGACGCAAAAGTAAAACTCGATTTTCCGTCGGACAGCGGCATAACGATAAACGTGAAGACCTCCTTTACATGGAGCGACCGGGTCAGGATGGAGTTTGTAAATTGCACCGACGGCTCCAAAATAAGCGTCTATTATCACGGCACAACCGCTTTTTCGATCGGTAACGACGCGGTTGCCTACGGAGCGTTCAGCGCGCCCAATGCCTCATTTACGGTAAACGACCGCGCCCAGTTCAACGGAACGGTGTTTGCCAAAAAAGTCGAACTACGCCCCGGACTTTTCGCTGGCGGAATGATCGACGAGTGGCTTAAAGCAGACAGCGACGGAGACGGGGTGCCGGATTATGTGGAAACCGCAATGGGGACGAACAGCTCAAACCCCAACGATAAACCTGCAGTCGTAGTTGAGGGAACCTATGCAAATAAGACGGCGGAAGGGCCGCAGGCAGTGGCATTGAGTGTGGATCATGAAATCGGATACAGCAGAAATAAAGTACGTATGACATTCCCTGAAGGTTCTCTGAACGGTGATCTGATTCCGATTGTGGATATTATTTCTAAACCATCTAATGTTGACACGATTCCAACCGAAAACTGGAATATACGTCTCGACGGTGTAGAAGGACAGCCAAAGATTTTTTCGATAAAAGGGTCTATAAAGCCGGATCAGCAGATATATATGGGATTTCCGCTATCTGATGCCGCGGTATCGCTTCCGGCTGAATTTTTGCGAATCTATCACTACGTTAACAACAAATGGCAGGAACTTCCGGTCGACGCTGTGATGAACGGCGTCGCTTACGCTTATGTGACCTCTTTCAGCTATTATGCGGTGGGGATGTTCGAGAATTTGGTAAGGGTAAATCCGAATTTTACGGAAGAAAAACCCGGCGATTTTACCAGTGTAGAGGCTGCATTTATTTTTATCAGATCAAGTGAAGGCTCTTATGGAAATGAAAAATATGTAGTACTAATTAAAGGAAACGAGACGTATGCCGTTAATGCGGAACTTCCGGTGAAGACGAGCATTATTGCCGGTTTTTATGAGCTTCCTGAGGTAGTCCGTACAACAACCAGCGGAATGGCTAGCGGTACTGCGATCCCGCTCACAAGCGCTTCCGGTTTTAAGGTAGGAGATAAAATCGAGATATGGAATAACAATGTCTTCGATAATGCAGTAATTAATTCTATTAATGGAAATAACATAACGTTGGAGGAACCAGGATTAAGAAACAGTTATAATGCAGGCTCTGTTGTGCGGGCAAAAATACCTGCAAATCTTGAAGTTAGCAATGACCCGAGAAAGAATCCCACAACTTTTGTGCAGAAGGAGGGTAATTCTTATCCAATACTTCAGTTAACAGAAGCAGCTCCCCAGCAACCGGTTGATATATACATTGACGGTATTACTTTTGCAAATGCAACCGTTGGTTCAGATATTTCACTACATGCAGTTGTATATCTGCGATCTGGGTCGTATTGGAATAATCTTTACATAAAAAATTGTGTGTTTTTAAATAACAGCGGTCAGCAGGCAGCTGCACTTTACTTGTTCAATGTTTTTAATGTTTTCGTTCAAAGTTGTGTATTTGCTGGAAATATAACATCCGGTGATGAAGCCGGCGCTGTGTGTGTGCACCATGTATTTAACTGTGGGGTAGGGGCCAATTTTGAATCATGTGTTTTTTATAATAACCATTCTTCTGTCCCCGGCGCAACAAACACAGCTACAATATTGAATAAGGGAAATTCTGAAACACATAATGAAGATCGTTATATTTCAATATACAATTGTACTTTTTATGGAAATAATGGAACTGCAACTATTCTGGCTCTTGAAAATGATAATAAGTTAATGCCTATCGAAAACAGCATCTTTGTAGATAACACCCAGGCAATAGTTGAACCTTCCTCATATTTACCTCCAAATTCCAGTAACCTTACAAGCAACCCTGCCTTTGTTGATGTTAGTTCACCTGCTGCTATTATTGGTCAGGATAATATATGGGGTACGCATGATGATGGGTTGCAGTTAAGTTTTAATGCATCATCCAATGCATTAAATGCTATTACTACCGGTTTGGATAAAGTTCCTGAATTTGATGTTACAGGTAGAAGGCGTATAGGCATCCAGACACAGTCTAAGCGTCCTGATAAAGGAGCTTATGAAAGGTATATAAATATTCTTACTGTTGGAGACTATAATACTGTAGGCCACGATGGTGTTGGCTGCTATCAGGCTTATCTTAAAAAGCTTGCAGAGACGGATGGATATCTTATTGATTTTGTTGGCCCACTAAATACTGGAAAAACCTATTCTGCAAATTGTAATAGTTTTTTAGGCAGAGATCCTTCTTACCCCTCAAATTATGGTATTTATGATATTCAGACTGCTGCTATATATACATCAGATGCTTCTAATGATGGAACGGTTGCTTATTTCAATTCACCTGAAGTTTTTAATAAGATTGTGGCAACCAATTTTGATGTTTCTTTGGTAATGATGGGGTCTTTAGATGTTAAGAAGAAGAATGATATTTCCACAATTAGTAATGGGATTAAAAGCTTTTGTGATGCTTTAGCTATATCAACAACTAAACCTGTTTTTGTAAGCTGTATACCTTCAATAATTGATGATATATTAGGTTTAGACCCCTTTTATAATTTTAATTATAGTGAAAATGGTTTCTATAGTATTAATTATACAAATGCTATTAGAATAGGAACTGATATAGCAGATATAAATACAGATGATGCAATGAAAGAGTATTTGACTAAAGCAGGTACCAACCATATTACAGTTGAGGCAGGTTTTGAACGTATAGCAACTTTTTTCTGGAATGCAATTTCAGATAATTTTTAAATTTTGAGTAACCAATCTTGAAAATTTAATATTACCCCCCATGTTATATAAAGGGGGGTAAATTATTATCATATTTTATTTATTCTTAAATTAATAAATTATTGATGATTTTATGTGTGTTAAGAATTTAAAATTAAGAATAGAAGAATATATGAGATTATTTTAATATTTTAATTTATTGAGCGGCGGGGGCAAATGCAAATAATGAATTTAATAAAAAAAGAAAGAATCGGTTTTTTTTTAATTTTCATCCTACCTCTCCTCCTCTGTATAGACGACCCTTACAATCCGCTTGACCCAAATGATCCGCGGTATCAGAAGACTACGATAAAGATAGTATCTGATAATAGTTATAGTGGAGATACGATTCTTCTTACTACAGAAGAGGTTTTGAAGCTTGGTATTGAATCGGCTTTTCTTGACAGGGTAGATAGTATCCGCATTGATTATGATACCGGTAAGATTACCGATACGGTTATAATAATAAAACGATCGGAACTTAATATTACTTCGGGTACTAAAAAGATCGACTTAGGCAGCCGGAAGGTTTATGCTGAACCTGGGATATATACTGTGAGTATATATATATATACAGTGAATGATGACAATGTTGAATCAACGGTTACGGTGATGGTGAAGGGAGTTTCGCCGCGGATTCTTGTTCAGCCGGAGAACAGGATAGTGGCTGAAACGGAGAGTGTTGTTTTTTCGGTAGGTGCGGCGGGTACATGGCCTCTCAGATATTTCTGGTATACGACAACTGATACGACCAAAGAGGGAAGGCTGTTGTCGGGAGATGATACGCTTAATAATTATTATTCCGATGATTTTGTAGAGACCTCGGATTCGGGGTATTATTACTGTATTGTGAGAAACGATTTTGGTTGGGTTAAGAGCAGGCCGGCCGGATTGACCGTTACCCCCCAGATCCTTGATGCTGATGCGCCGCGGGTATTCTTTGAGAGGGATTCTTCGAGGGGGTATGAAAATGTCGACGCCGTTATTCCTCTTAAGCTTAGTTCAGCTTATGACAAGGAAGTGCTGGTTCGCATAGGAGTTCTTGCCTCTTCTTCGGCGAAGTCTGAGAGTGATTATAGTTTGATCGGCGCCGAAGTGGTTTTCCCGGCACGGAGCACTTCTGCGAATCTCCCTATAAAAATTATAGACGACAATGTTGCCGAGGGTAATGAGGTTCTGGCTGTTCAGATAACAGCGGCACGTAATGCGCATATCGGAGAGCCGAAAGTTCATTACTATACTATTCTTGATGATGATGTGGCCGACAGCACATGGCCGGAGATATACTTTGTCAACAGCTCGGGTTCCGGTAGGGAAGGTGAAAATGCTTCTATAGAAGTTGGCCTTGATCTTAAAACCGAGACATGGGAAAAAGCGGTTTCGGTTTACTGCAGGGTTTCAGCAGCTTCAACAGCCGCTCCGGACGATTATGTATTTTTAGATACGCTGGTTATTTTCAATATCAACGAGAAAACAAAACGCATTTCACTGCAAACGGTTAAGGACAAGATAAGCGAAAACGACGAGACTGTTCGTCTGATTCTTTCGAATCCGTCGAAAGCGGTATTAAGTCCGACAAAGCCGACCGAATATATCTATACTATAAAAGACGGCGATATATGTTACATTAAATTCGAATCAATGGAAATGACGGGTATCGAGCCCGACACGACTACAATAAAAGATTCGATAAAGGTGACTCTTTCGGTTCCGAGTGTAAACGACGTCTCGGCAAAGTACGAGGTAGTGCCGGAACTTTCTACTGCAATCAATCAGGGCGTCGATTATTTGCTTCCGGGAGACGGTTTTGTAAGGTTTCCGGCCGGGGTACAGGTTGCATGGATACCTATTACCATAACCGGTGATTTTCTTAAAGAGGGGGATGAAGTAATCGCAATAAGGCTTACGTCGCCGACAGGAGGCGCTGTTATCGGAAACGAAGAACCGTTCAGATATATAATTTCCGATAACGAAACAATTTCCGTATCTTACAGAAACGGACAAACCGTAACACAGGAAAATGCGGGCGATATTTCGATTCCGGTCGTTCTTTCGGGCCTCTCGAGTGACACGATCAGGGTGGACTACCGTATAGTCAGCGGGAGTGCTGTGGGAATAGAGGCGGATTTTATTCTTAAAAACGAAAATCAGCGCACACTTACCTTTTTACCATATGAACAGGAAAAATTTATCGAGATAACAATTGTCGACGATAACTACGACGAACCGGATAAATACTTCGACATTAAGCTTGAGAATGTAAGAGGGGGCGCTCAATCAGGCGCAATAGATATCCATCGGGTCGTTATTATCGACGATGATATACCATACTTTTCCTTTACTTCGTCGGCATTGACCGTGAATGAAAGCGACGGAAAAATCATTATTCCCGTGGCGCTGTCGAATACGTCCCAGTTTCCAATACGGGTAAGGTATTCGGTTGACGAAAAGTCAAGCGCACAGCCGGGTACGGATTACACTGCCTTTGCAAACGATACAGCCGTATTCCGGGTTGGCGACTCGGTTTTCAATATAGAGTTAATTCTCCTCGACGACGCCGTCGATGAAAACGACGAGACGGTTATTCTGACGCTTTCTCCGATAGATAGCACCTCATTGCCGGGGTCTATCACAAGTATAACCGTAAATATAATCGATAACGACGGTCAGCCTGGCGTGGCGTTTGCGAACGATACAATGACCGTTGACGAAGGTGATGGAACGATTCAGATCCCACTTGTTGTTTCCGGCGCGTCAGGCAAAAGCATGAGCGTGGGTTATAGAGTAAGTTACAGAAGTGAACATTGCGACGATAATGATTTCACGCTCAATGGAAACGGAAGACTCTCTCTTACCCAGTCCGGAGGCAACTTCATATCATTGAACTTAACGGACGATAAAACTGCCGGAGAGACGGATACGTTTAGTATAGAGTTGTATTCTCCACAGAATATTGATATTGGTACTAAAAACAGATGTGGGGTGGTAATCAGAGACAATGATTACTCCGTTAATATATTAAGTTCAAGCGAAGCCGGCGGGGTAGTGGAACCAAAAGGGGTGGTTACGGTAACGCGTGGAGAGCAGTTAACAGTAAAAGCGAATCCAAATCCTCATTATCATTTTACAGGCTGGAGTTCTTCTAACGGAATAACCATAGCCGATCCGTCATCTGCAAATACGACGATTCTCGTAACAACCAACAATGTTACCTTAACCGCAAATTTTGGTATTGATACGGTGAAGGTTATTTTTTCCGCTCAAAATGGAACAATAAATCCGGCCGGATCTTTACTGGTGCCATATGCTAGCGTAGTTACACCGGCGTCTTCGCCTAATATGGGTTACCGTTTTTCACAATGGATTGTTTCCGACAGTATTACATTGGCAACCGGCACATTATCCGATCCGGCAAGCACCTTCAAGGTAAACGGTTCCGGTACAATAACTGCAGTATATACGATTAAGAAATTTACAGTAAATATCAAAGCAGAACCTGCGGGACTTGGGTCGGTAACGCCGGAAATGGCTGAGAAAGATTCGGGTGAAATCGTCGATATTAAGGCCAGACCTGTTAATTATGCGCATTTTGTTGGATGGTCGGCCTCATCAGATGGCCTGATTATAAGCGGTAGAACCGATACAACAACAACCCTAACCGTAAGAGCAACGGGAACAGTGACCGCGCTTTTTGCACCGGACACATTCAGCCTTGAGCTTATAAGTACGAACACAGAGCTCGGAACTGTGGATCCTGCGTCAATTGTAAAAAAGAACTACTTCGATACAATAACCATTAAAGCTAATCCTTCAACAGGATATTCTTTCAACAAATGGACTATCATAGATGGCGCCGGTAAGGCTGTTATAGAGAATGCTGCATCGGATAGTACATTAGTGAGGAATCTTTCCGGCAATGTAAAGATACAGGCAGAATTTACCCCTAATCTGTACCCGGTAAGCACTTCGGTAACAGGAGCAGGAGAGATAATCCGTGAGCCGTCCGATTCACCTCTGCCATATGGTACGGAACTTAAACTGACAGCACAAGCGTCAACCGGCTGGCATTTCAAAAACTGGACAGGCGGAATAAGTAATAGTACGGACAACCCTGTAACTGTAAAGGTAGGCCTGACAAACCAGTACACTGCCATATTCGAGCGTAACAACTATACCCTTACAGTAACATCGCCGTCGAATGGGAGGATAACGGTATCGCCGTCTGGGCCTACATATCCATATGAGACGGAGGTTACCCTAACGGCTCAGGCTGACACGGGTTACCGGTTTAGCAGATGGGAAGGAGACGCGGCAGGGAACAATCCAACTACGAAGATAATTATTACCGGGGATAAGACAGTGAGTGCGGTTTTAGAAGAGATCCCCGGAGTGGCCGGAGTGGTATATGTATGGAAGGGGGCGAAAGGGGCAAATAACGGGAGCAACTGGGCGAATGCGTATAGGAGTCTTGAGGAGGCGTTTGCTGGAGGTGGAGCAAATAGCAACTTCTGGATAATGGGAGGAGTTTATCCGGTGTCAACAAACCAAGGTTTTCAGCCACCGAACGGTGCACAAATATATGGTGGTTTTACAGGCTATGAAGAAACATTTAACGATCGCATATTGCATTCTAATCCTACAATTTTGAGTGGTTCAAATGGGTTAAATACTTATTTGTTAATAGTTAGATTAAATACACAAACAGGTGTTCAATTAAATGGAATAATTATAGAGAATGCAGGTCAATATTCAGTTTATATGGGTGGAGAAGGTATTATAATGGAAAATTGTATCATTAGAAATAATAATTATAGTCGAAGCAATAATAATGCGATAGCTGTTTATTGTAATAGTAAAAAAGCAAAAATAAAAAACTGTATTTTTTATAATAATTATGGGAATGGGCCATATGGTAAAGCTCTGTTTATTGGAGGAGATAGTACATTAATAGAGAACTGTATATTTGTATACAATGATGGACCGGTAATTGAGAATGGGGTTAGTAATAGCGAATTACCTGCGAGAATAATTAATTGTACAATATATGGAAATACCTGTCAGACTGGAGTAAATTACCCTGGCGGTATAAGGAACCATGGTAGTGCCCTTGCTATACGTGGTACAATAATTTGGGATAATATATCACCTTTAGGTTATCAGATGCAGATGGATAGTGCTCAGGAGGTAAAATATTGTTGTATTAAGGACTGTTTTACTGATAGTATAGGAGTATATAAAAGAACGCCAGGTTTTTCATTGGAAAACAATACGGATCTTAATCCTGTATTTAATAGTATTTCTATACCGTCATCTATTAGTAATTGGTTTAGTACAGATAATTCAAAAGTTTCATTTATTCCATCCAGTAGTGCAGTATTAGAGAAAGCTAATTTTACTGTTGATTGTCCGCAGTTTGATTTGCGGGGAATAAACCGTGGAAGTAGGCCAATTGATATTGGAGCATATGAAATTCCACCATATTAAGTTTTACATTAGACAATTTAGACAATATAGTAGAAATATCTCGACAGGAAAATTTACCATATAGTGTATCAAAGAGCTATGTATCAGACAATATTTAAGGTTTTCTATTTTATTTTTTCTTTTATTATTTCCATAATAGCTCAACCCCAGAACTGGCTTCATTATTTTGAGACAGGTGATCTTAGTGACCATATGAACCATTTGATTTATGACAATGAAAAGAGGTTATGGGCGATAAAATATAACATTGGGAAATTTCTGTATTTTTTTGATTTAGGTGGA
>FWPV01001705.1_pt1 | contig 58743 bp, 56 predicted proteins | sample 2228371 | NCBI WGS metagenome assembly FWPV01 (sample SAMEA103939776, study PRJEB20133) | metagenome
AGCCCGCCTTCGGGCAGGCGGGCGTCGAGCGCCGGGCCGAGCCGGACGGGCGGCCGATCGAGGCTCGGGGCCCGTCCCTCGAGGGTGCGGATGCGCGCCCGCAGCGCGGCGAGCCGGTCCTCGACGCACCGCTCGTCCATGCCGCCTCCTCCGTGCCCTTCCCGCGACCCGTGTTCGCTTTTTGTTCTAGTTTTGTTCACGGCCAGTGGCAAGCGGCGAACATGCCGCGGGCCCGGGTGCCGCGCTTCAGACGCTGGCTTCAGACGCTGGAGGTCGAGGGGTCGGTGCCGGGCAGCGCGCGTGCCGGGTCGCCCGCTGCCACGCCGTGTCGCCGCTCCGCCCGGAGCTGCTCGTAGACCGCGAGCGTGCGTCGGGCGATCTCGGTCCAGCTCGGGATCGCGGCGCGCAGCTCGCGCATCGCCCGGCCCAGGGCGACCAGCCGCTGCGGCTCGTCGACCAGGCTCTCGATCGCCCGAGCGAGCGCCGCCGGATCCTCGGGTGGCACCAGGATCGCGCCGCGATCGCGACCGAACAGCTCGACGAAGCCCGGAAGCGCGCTCGCGATCACCGGTCGCCCGGCGGCCACGGCGCTCATCGACACCCCGCTCGCGTCGATCGAGCGGTAGGGCAGGAGCATGACGTCGGCCTCGGCGATCAGCCGGGAGACCTCGGCATCGGCCACGAAGCCCGGCCGCAGCTCGACGATCCGGCCGAGGTCGTGGCGGGCGATGACGGCGTGCAAGGGGGTGAGATCGACGAACGGGCGGCCGGCGATCGTGACCCGCAACCTGGTGCGCCGGTCGGGGGCGAGCCGGGCCAGCGCCTCGAGCAGCACGTCGACCCCCTTGTAGGGTTTGATGGCGCCGAACAGCAGCAGCCGGATCGGCCGGTGGCCGACGAGCGGTGGCGGGTCGGGCGGGGCGAGCTCCAACAGGCCGTGGGGGATGGTGTGCACCCGCCGCGGCGGATGGCCGGCGGCGATCAGCCGGCGGCGCGCGTCCTCGGTGTGGACGATCAACGCATCGACCGCTCGCAACAAGCGTTCGAGACCCCAGACCACGGGTCCCCCGCGCACCCCGTGATAGGGTCGGGTGTCGTGGACGGTGAGGAGCACGGGGACGCGGCGCCGCAGCCGGACGATCCAGCGCAGGTCGAGAAGCGGCAACGGCACCCACTGCAGGTGCACGATGTCGACCCCGTCCCGCTCCAGCCGAGACCTCAGTCGGGCGAGATCGAAGGGGTGGACGAGGCCTTTGACGAGCGGGTGTGCGGCGCGCGGCAGCAGGCGGCCGAGCGGGCCGGCGAGCGGGCGGTAGAAGTGGCCCCCCTTGTCCAGGTCCGGGTCGGCGGCCGGCCGCCCGGCCATGCCCCACAGCCGCACCCGGCAGCCGATCTGGCGAAGGCCGCGGGCCAGCGCCTCGTCGTAAGGAGGGGTGAAGTCCCCGGGATCCACCAGCGCGACGCGTAGCCCGGCGGGCCGTCCCTCGCCGTTCACGCGCTCGGCTCCTTCGGGCCACGGTAGCCGACCAAGGGTGGGGTGGACCTCGACCGGACGAGAACGGTCGTCACGAGGGAATCTCCGCGGGACGTGGCATCGGGGGCTCGGGGCCGAGCCTCCGGGACTGGCCGCCCGACCGACTTCCGCGATACGCTTCGGCCGATCGTCGCTGTCAAGCCGACCTCGCCGGTTGCGCGTACTCGGACGCGAGGAGGCCGGAGATCGTCCCATGGAGGAGCTCGCTCGACGGATCGCTCAGGGCGCGGGTCGTGAGACCGCCGATCTGGTGGTGCGCGACGTGCGTCTGTTGGACCTCGTCACCGGCGCGCTGCTGCCCGGCGACATCGCGATCCGCGGTGAGACGATCGTGGGCACGCTCGAGCGCTACCAGGGCCGGCGGGTGATCGAGGGACGCGGCCGGATCGCCGTGCCGGGTTTCGTCGACACCCATCTGCACGTCGAATCCTCGCTCGTGACGCCGCTCGAGCTCGAGCGCCGGGTGCTCGCCCGAGGCGTCACGACGATGATCTGCGACCCGCACGAGATCGCCAACGTGCTGGGTGCCACCGGCATCCGCTGGGTGCTGGAGTGCGCGGCGGCGATGGCGCTCGATCTGCGTGTCCAGCTGTCCTCGTGCGTTCCGGCGACGCCCTTCGAAACGGCGGGTGCACGGCTGGAGGCGGAGGACCTCGTGCCGCTCCTGAACCACCCCAAGGCGCTTGGGCTGGCCGAGGTCATGAACTTTCCGGGCGTGCTGGCGCACGATCCGGGACTGTTGGCCAAACTCGCAGCCTTCGCCGGCCGGCCGATCGACGGCCACTGCCCGCTTTTGTCAGGCCGCGATTTGTGTGGCTACGTCGCGGCCGGGATCCGTACCGAGCACGAGGCCACCCGCCCCGAGGAGGCGCTCGAGAAGCTGCGCAAGGGCTTGCACGTGCTGATCCGCGAGGGCTCGGTTTCCAAGGACCTGCACGCCCTGGCGCCCTTGATCTCGGCCGACACCTCCCCGTTCCTGGCCTTCTGCAGCGACGACCGCAATCCGCTCGACATCGAGGAGGAGGGTCATCTCGACTTCTCGATCCGCGAGGCGATCCGCTCGGGTGCTCCGCCGCACCACGTCTATCGGGTCGCGAGCTGGTCGGGGGCGCGGGCCTTCGGCCTCGACGATCGCGGTTTCCTGGCTCCCGGGCGGCGGGCCGACATCGTGCTGCTCGACGATCTCGAGACCTGTGCGCCGAGCGAGGTGATCGTCGGTGGCCGCCCGGCCGCGGAAGCGCTCGCCGCCCGGCCTTCGGGCCCCGCCCCGGTCGGCAGGCGAAGCGTGAAGGTGCGACAGGTCTCGCCCGCCGACTTCCGCATCCCGGCCCCGGCGGCGGCGAGCGTGCCGGTGATCGGGGTCGTTCCGGGCAAGATCATCACCGAACGCCTCGAGGCCGCCCCACCTCGCCGTGACGGTGCGCTCCTCGCCGATCCCGCAGCCGATCTCGCCAAGGTCGCGGTGATCGAGCGGCACGGGCTCAACGGCAACATCGGCAGGGGCTTCGTGCGCGGCTTCGGCCTCGTGCGGGGGGCGATCGCGAGCTCGGTGGGCCACGACAGCCACAACCTCACGGTCGTGGGTGTCGAGGATGGGGCGATGGCGCTCGCGGCCAACCGCGTGGTCGAGCTGGAGGGTGGTTTCGTGGTCGCCACCGCCGAACGCGTCCTGGCCGAGCTCGCCCTGCCGATCGCCGGGCTCCTGACCGACCGGCCGTTCGAGGAGGTCACGGTGGCGCTGCGTCGGCTGCGCGAGGCCGCCCGCGCGCTCGGCTGCCGGCTGCCCGAGCCGTTCCTCCAGGTGGCCTTCCTCCCTCTCCCGGTGATCCCGCACCTCAAGATCACCGATCGTGGGCTGTTCGACGTCGACCGTTTCGAGCTCGTGTCTCTTTGACCCGTTCCCCGGCAAGGCAGCCGGTCAGCGGAAATAGACCGGGTCACGCAGGTCCGGATAGAGGGCCGCCACCCATTCCCCGTACCCGTTGAAGATCCGGGTCGGGATCTTCTCGGCCTCACCCAGAGGCTGCTCCATCTTCTGGCTCCAGCGCGGATGAGGAACGTCCGGGTTGACGTTGGCCCAGAAGCCGTATTCGTGCGGAGCGATCTCCTCCCAGAAGGTCTTCGGCCGCTCTTCTGTGAAGCGGAAGCTCACGATCGACTTGATGCTCTTGAAACCGTACTTCCAGGGCACGGCCAGGCGAAGGGGCGCACCCATCGATTTCGGCAGCGGCCTGCCGTACACGCCGGTGACGAGAAAGGCCAGTTCGTGGGTGGCCTCGGCCAGCGTCAGGCCCTCGGTGTAGGGCCACGGATACCAGAAGGCGCGCTGGCCGGGTGCCGTCTTCGGATCGAGGAAAGTGCGCATCTCGAGATACTTGGCCGAGCCCAGCGGACGCGCCTTGTCGACTAGGGCCGCCAGAGGGAAACCGGTCCACGGCACGACCATCGACCAGGCCTCCACGCAACGATGCCGATAGATCCGCTCCTCGAGCGGCATCTGCGCCACGAGCTCGTCGATGTCGAGCTCGAACGGGCGCTCCACGAGGCCGTCGATCCGGATGCGCCAGGGCCGGGTCACCAGCGCCTCGGCCGCTTTGGCGATCTGCTTGTGCGAGCCAAACTCGTAGAAATTGTTGTAGGTGGTCGCGAGGTCCTCACGGGTGAGCTTGCGGTCGTCGACCGTCCAGCGCGGGTTGCGGGGCACGGCGGCCCGGCTCGGCCGGCTGGAAGAAAGCACGCCGGCACCCAGGCCCAACAGCCCACCCAGGACCGCCCGCCGGCCGAGTGCCTGGGGCTCGGGCGTCACGTCCGCTTCGGGCAGCTGCCAGGGCCGGGAACGACGCACGACGATCATCGGAGGACCTCCGCGAGACCCGCTCGGCCTTCGAGATAGGGCGGAGAGGCCGTCTCGTCTCGGCCCGCGGTCTCAGGGTCGCGAGGGGGCCGGGTGCGGGCGTCGGCTCTGCAGGAGGACCACGGAGGCGAGGGCCGCCGCGCCGGCGGCCTCCAGCAACCGCTCCGGGCTCACGAGCAGCACGGCAGCGGCGGCCAGAACGGCCCGCTCGGGCCGGCTGCAGGGCCGCAACAGCTGGCCGGACAGGGCCGCGGCCAAGGCGATCACACCCACGCTCGCGGTGCCCACGGCCAAGGCGATCCGCCAGCCCTCACCGATCAACAAGAGTTCGGGCTGGTAGACGAACAGGAAGGGGACGAGGAAGCCGGCCGCGCCCAGCCGTACGGCGGCCAGACCGGTGGCCCACAGATCGCTGCGGGCGAGCCCCGAGGCGGCGTAGACGGCCAGCGCCACCGGTGGGGTGATGGCCGAGAGGATGGCGAAATAGAAGGCGAAGAGGTGCGCGGCCGGGGTCACCACGCCGAGCTTGACCAGGGCCGGAACCAGGAGCGCCACCATGACGATGTAGGCGGGTGTGGTGGGCATGCCCATGCCCAGGACGATGCCCGCCACCATGGTGACGAGCAGCGCCACGACCAGGCTGTTCTGCGCCAACGTCAAGAGGAGCGCGGTCAAGGTGATGCCGAGGCCGGTGAGCGCGATCGTGCCGATCACGATCCCCGCGCAGGCGCAGGCGAGGGCCACCGGGACGGTATTCCGGGCCCCGTCCTCGAGCGCGTCGAGCACGGTGCGAAGGCCGATGCCGGCGCGCGTGTCGCGGCGCAGGAGGGCCACCGGGAAACAGGCCAGCAGTCCGATCAGGGCCGCCCGCGGCGCGCTGTAGCCGGCCAGCAGCGTGCCCAGGAGCAGCGCGATCGGGACGAACAGATGGCCGCGCTCGCCCATCACCTCTGAGAGCCGCGGGACCTCGTCGGCGGCCAGGCCGGCGAGGCCGCTGCGCCGGGCCTCGAGATGCACGGTGGCGAAGCAGGCCAGATAGAAGAGCAGCGCCGGCACCAGCGCCCAGATCGTGACCTGCAAGTAAGAGACGCCCAGGAACTCGGCCATCACGAAGGCCGCCGCGCCCATCACCGGTGGCATGATCTGGCCACCGGTCGAGGCCACGGCCTCGACCGCGGCGGCGAAGGGCGGGCGGAAGCCGGTGCGCTTCATGAGCGGGATGGTCACCTGGCCCGTGACCATGACGTTGGCCACCGCACTGCCCGACACCGAGCCGAACAGCGAGGAGGAGAGCACCGCCACCTTGCCCGGCCCGCCGGCGCTACGACCGGTGAGCGCGATCGCGAAGTCCATGAACAGCCGCCCCGTGCCCGAGCGCTCCATGAAGCTGCCGAACAGCACGAAGACGATCACGTAGGCGGCCGAGACCCCGAGCACCGAGCCGAAGATCCCCTCGGTCGTGAGGTAGAGCTGGTCCAACAGTGTCACCGGGTCGACGGTGGTGAAGAAGAGAGCGTAGGTCACGAACCCCGCGGCGGTGAGCGGCAGCGCCCAGCCCAGGACCCGGCGGGTGGCCTCGAGGACGAGGAGGACCGCGATCGTCGCGACCACGAGATCGAGCCGGGTCGGCTCGTCGATGTAGGGGATCCGGTTGACGAGCTGCTCGTAGGTCAAGAGCGGGTAGAGGGTGACGAGGCCGCCCAGCACGAGCAGGACCAGATCCTCGGGCCCCGGTGTCGTGCGCCCGCGCCGGGTCGGCGCCTGCAAGAAAACCAGGGCGAAGGCGAAGAGAAGGTGCGAGGCGCGGAAGATCAGCGCCTCGGGTGGCCCCATGGCGGCCACCCAGAGGTGCCAAGCCGCCATGAGGACGGCCGTGATGCGGATGGCCCGGCGCGCGAACCCGGTTCCGGCCGGAGGATCGGACATCCCCTCGACCGAGCGTGCTTAACGGGCGGGCCGCCTCAGAGGACCCCTTGCGCTTTGTAGAAGGCAAGCGCGCCGGGATGGAACGGCACGCCGATGTCCTGCGCCATGGCCTTGGGCGTGAGGCCCTGGATCGCCTTGTTGACGGCCACGAGGTCACCCAGGTTGGCGAAGATCGCCTCGACCATCTTGGTCACCCGGGCCGCCGGCAGCTTGCAGGAGACGAAGAGATGGGTGGCGTAGCCGACCGTCTGCACGTCCCGGCTCTGCTTCGGATAGGTCCCGGCCGGGATGGTGATCTTGGCGTAGCCGGCATTGAGCCGGCGCAGCGCCTCGATCTTGTCGTCGTCGAGGGAGAGCAGCTCGATGTCGCGCGCCGAAGCCAGATCCATCACCGCACCGGATGGGATGGTGGTCCCCAGCGTGAAGGCCTGGGCGTGGCCGTCCTTCATGAGCGAGACGGCGTCGTTGTAGGATGCCATGAAGTTGACCTTGAGATCGTTGTAGGAGAGACCGAACACCTGGAGGACCTGCTGGGTCACGACCTCCGCGGTGTTGCCGCGGGTCTGCGCGGCCAGGCTCTTGCCCTTGAGGTCGGCCACCGACTTGATGCCCGCGTCGGCCAGCACGACGATCTGGAAATATTGCGGATAGAGGGTGCCGAGATTGCAGACGTTCTCGGTCTTCTTGGGAAAGGGCGGCAGGCCGTTGTAGCCGTCGACCGTCGAGATCGTGTTGCCGAAGCCGATCTCGGCCTTGCCCTCGTCGACGCCGCGCACGTTGGCGATGCCGGCGCCCGGCAGAGTCTGTACCGTGACCCCGGGCAGAGCCTTCTCCCACATGCCCTTGAGCGCCCCGCCGAGCGGCACCCACACGCCGCCCTGGGGACCGGTCATGAGGCGCAGCGTCTCGGCCGACGCCGCCCCCGCCCAGAGCGTCGCCGTCAACCCCACGATCATCGCCAAGCGGGTGCGCATCGTCGCAGCCTCCCGAGAAACCGTCCTTGGTGGCCCGGGCTGTTAGCGGGCCGGGGGGGCGCTTGCCAAGGGGGCAGAGGCGGGCCGGCCGATCTCAGCCATGCGCCTTCCTGGCCTTCTCGGTGATCCAGTCCATGAGGGCCAGCAACACGCCCGAGGTCACGAAGGTGGCGTGCACGACGACCAGCCAGAACACGTCCTCCTTGGCGACCGCGCCGATGTTCATGAAGGCCTTGAGGAGATGGATGGCGGAGATCGCCACGATCGAGGCCACCAGCTTCAGCTTGAGGCCGGAGAAGTCGAGGGTGCCCATCCACTCCGGCCGGTCGGTCTGATCCGTGGTCTCGATCTTCGAGACGAAGTTCTCGTAGCCGGACAGGATGACCATGAGCACGAGCGAGCCGGCCAAGGTGAGATCGACCAGGGTCAGCACCGCCAGCACGAGGTCGCTCTCCTTCATCGCGAGCACGCCGGGCAGATAGTGGAACAGCTCCTGGACGAACTTGACGAGCAGCATGGCGAGTGCGAGCACGAGGCCCAGATAGAAGGGCGCCATGAGCCAGCGGCTGGCGAAGATCAGACGCTCGAGCGAACGTTCCACCACTCCCCTCCCTCGGCACCGGCGCCGCCGCCCTTCGGGATGACGATCGCCGCGGCGCCTGTCTAGAACGGCGGGCCGCCTTCCGGCATCCCCCAAGTGCGACCCGGCGCCCCCCCGCCACGGGGCCGCTCGCTCGGGCAAGGGCGCGGGCAGCGGCCCGGGGCCCTCGACAGCGGCGGCCGGGCGCGCCACAAGCGGGCCGCGCGACCCGCGAGGAGCCCGCCATGGCCGAAACCTTCGAAGCCCTCGTGCTGCACCAGGAGAACGGCCGGACCACGGCGCGCCTGGAATCGCTGCCGGTCGACGCCCTGCCCGAAGGCGAGGTGCTGCTCGAGGTCCTGTGCTCGACCCTCAACTACAAGGACGCGCTCGCCATCACCGGTGCGGGTAAGATCGTCCGCTCCTTCCCCTTCGTGCCGGGCATCGATCTGGTCGGACGGGTCGTGGCATCGAGTGACCCGGCCTGGAAGCCCGGTGACCTCGCCTTCTCGACCGGCTGGGGCGTGGGCGAGCGGCACTGGGGCGGTCTGGCCCGGCTCGCCCGGCTGAAGTCCGCCTGGTTGCAGCGCCTGCCGGAGGGTCTGACACCGCGTCGGGCGATGGCGATCGGCACCGCCGGCTTCACCGCCATGCTCTGCGTGCTGGCTCTCGAGCAGCAAGGCCTGCGGCCGGGCGACGGCGAGATCCTGGTCACCGGTGCCCTGGGTGGCGTGGGGAGCCTGGCCGTGACGCTGCTCGCGCGAGCGGGCTTCACGGTGATCGCGGCGACCGGTCGGCTCGAGCACGAGGCGCGACTGCGCGAGCTCGGCGCGGCCGGTGTGGTCGATCGCCGCGCGGTCGCCGAGAGCGCACCGGGCCCGCTCGCCTCGGCCCGCTGGGCCGGAGCGGTCGACACGGTGGGGGGCGCCGTGCTGGCCGGGCTGCTCAAGGCCGTGCGCTATCGTGGCGTGGTGGCGGCCTGCGGCAACGCCGGCGGCGGCGATCTGGTCACCACCGTCTACCCCTTCATCTTGCGCGGGGTGCGGCTGATCGGCATCGAATCGTCGATCACGCCCATGGCCGAGCGGGAGGTGGCGTGGGCGCGGCTCGCCCGCGACCTCGACCCGGCCAAGCTCGACGCGCTCACCTCGGTGATCGAGCTGGCCGACGTGCCCGCCGTCGCCCCGCGGTTCCTCGAGGGGAAGGTCGAGGGGCGGATCGTGGTGCGCGTGCATCCGCAAGCGTGAGGGCCGCAGCGAGGCCGGCCACGCGGTTGCGGAGACCGGGGGTCCTGCGCTAAGAGGGCCTCGGCGCGGCGGCCCGCTCGGCGCCGAGCCGTTCCGTCGTGCCCGAGCCCTTCGATCCCGCGGCGCGAGAGACGGGCTCGGCCGTTCCCGATGCCCCGCGTGGGCTCCCGTTCGGGGCGCGCCGGTGTCGTCCTCCGGAACCGTGCATGGCCACCTTCGACATCGACATCGCCTACGTCGAAAAGCTCGCCGAGCTGCTGCAGCGCACCGGCTTGAGCGAGATCGAGATCGGCCAGGGTGACGCGCGGATCCGCGTCGCCCGCCAGCTGCCTCAGGCGGTCGAGGTGCAGACCGTGGCCGTGCCGAGTCCTTCGGCCGGCGCGGCGCCCGCCACCTCGGCTGCGCCCGAGGCGGCGGTGCCCGAGCTCAACCATCCGGGGCTCGTCACCTCGCCCATGGTGGGCACCGCCTATCTCGCCCCCGAGCCCGGGGCCCCGCCCTTCGTCACCGTCGGCCAGGAGGTGCGCGAGGGGGCGACGCTGCTCATCATCGAGGCCATGAAGGTCATGAACTCGATCCGCGCACCGCGCAGCGGCCGGGTCACGCGGATCTTCGTCGACAACGCCACGCCCGTGGAGTTCGGCGAGCCGCTCATGATCATCGAGTGACGTCCTTGTTCCGCAAGGTCCTGATCGCCAACCGAGGCGAGATCGCGCTGCGGATCCTGCGCGCCTGTCGCGAGCTCGGCATCGCCACCGTGGCGGTCCACTCGACCGCGGACGCCCACGCCATGCACGTGCGGCTGGCCGACGAGAGTGTCTGCATCGGCCCGCCACCGGCCTCCGAATCCTATCTCAACGCACTGTCGATCCTGGCGGCCGCCGAGATCACCGGCGCCGAGGCGATCCATCCGGGCTACGGCTTCCTCGCCGAGAACGCCGATTTCGCCCAGATGGTGATCGAGCACGGCTTCACCTTCATCGGCCCGTCGCCCGAGCATCTGCGGCTCATGGGCGACAAGATCCAGGCCAAGCGGACCGCTGCCGAACTGGGCTTGCCGGTCGTCCCCGGCACCGAGGACGCGATCGGGAGCGAGGCCGAGGCGTTCCGGGCGGCCGAGCGGATCGGCTATCCGCTGCTCGTCAAGGCGGTGGCCGGCGGCGGCGGGCGCGGCATGACGGTGGTCCAGAACCGTTCGCAGCTCGAGGAGGCGATCCGGCTCGCGCGCCGCGAGGCCAAGCTCGGCTTCGGCGACGATCGGATCTACCTCGAGCGTTATCTGGACCGGCCGCGACACATCGAGATCCAGGTGCTGGGTGACCGCCACGGCCATCTCGTGCACTTGGGCGAGCGCGACTGCACGCTGCAGCGCCGCCACCAGAAGGTGGTCGAAGAGGCGCCCTCGCCCGTGCTCTCGCCCGAGGAGCGGGCCGAGATCGGCGAGCGGGTCGTGCGCGCGCTGTCGCGGCTCGGCTACAGCAACGCCGGCACCGTCGAGTTCCTCTGGCAGGACGGCCAGTTCTACTTCATCGAGATGAACACCCGGCTGCAGGTCGAGCATCCGGTCACCGAGCTCGTCACCGGGGTGGACATCGTGCGCGAGCAGATCCGGATCGCCGCCGGGGAGCGGCTGCGGCTGCGCCAGGAGCAGATCCGCATCCAGGGCCACGCGATCGAGGTGCGCGTGACCGCCGAGGATCCGCGCACCCTCACCCCCGCCCCCGGGCGGGTGAACGCCTACCATCCCCCGGGCGGGCCGGGTGTGCGGGTCGATTCGGCGCTCTACGCCGGCTACACCGTGCCGCCCCACTACGACAGCCTGATCGCCAAGCTGATCGTCCACGACGTCGATCGCGCCCAGGCGATCCGGCGGCTGGAGCGCGCGCTGGCCGAATACGTGATCGACGGGATGGCCACCAATCTGCCTTTGCTGCGCGCCCTCTTCGCCACCGAGGAGGTGCGCTCGGGCCGCTACGACACGCAGTGGCTGGGGCAGTTCCTCCAGGACTGGCGCGGCTGAGCGGCGTGGCCGCCCGCCGAGACCGCCGATGCTGGTCTTGACCCCGCAGCGGCTGTTGCGCTGCTACGCCCTCGGCCGCTTCCCGATGGCCGACGGCCGCCACGACCCCACCGTCTATCTGGTCGACCCCGAGCGGCGTGGCATCATCCCGCTGGATGCCTTCCACGTTCCCCGCAGCCTCGCCAAGACGATCCGCAAGGGCCGCTTCGACCTCACCGTCGATCGGGACTTCCGAGCGGTCATCGAGGCCTGTGCCGAGCCCACCCCGACCCGGCCCTCCACCTGGCTCAACGACGGGCTCATCGAGCTCTACGTGGCGTTGGCCGAGGCCGGCTGTGCGCACAGCATCGAGACCTGGCGCGAGGGGCGGCTCGTGGGCGGGCTCTACGGGGTGGTCCTGGGTGCCGCCTTCTTCGGTGAGAGCATGTTCTCGCGCGAGCGCGACGCCTCCAAGGTGGCCCTGGTCGAGCTCGTGGCCCGACTGCGGGCCGGTGGCTTCTCGCTCCTGGACACCCAGTTCGTGACCGACCATCTGCGCCGCTTCGGGGCCGTCGAGATCCCGCGGGCAGCCTATCTCTCGCGCCTGAGGGAGGCGATCGGCCGGCCGGCGGTCTTCCCGACCGATCCGCAGCCCTATGCTCAGCGCCTGGTCGGGCCGTCGGCAGGCGGGGCGTCGTCGACCGGCTCGCGACAGTCCAACAGCCAGACGTCGTAGATCGGGTGTTCGAGGGCCGAGAGCCCGGGGCTCGAGGCGAACATCCAGCCGCTGAAGATCAACCGCCCGCGTTGCGCTCCCGGCCGCTCCTCGCGGATCTCCAGGAAGGCCGCCCGCTCGGGCGGCTCGATCGGCGGCGCCACGAGGCAGCTGCGCGGGGTGATCGCCAGCGTGCCGAAGCGGGTCTCCTCGCCCACCGGCGCCTCGAGGGTGCGCACCCGGGCGGTCACCTTGTCGAGCCCGCGCAGCACCGCCACCCGGTGCGGCTCGCTGGGCGAGGCCAAGGCCACGGCCGGGCTCACGAGGAGCGTCGCGACGAGGCCGATGCGAGCCGACCGGCTCACGGCGCCCCTGCCCCGCCCCCACCACCGGCTGCTTGGCCGCCGAAGATGAAGCGGCCGATCAGGTCCTCGAGGTTGATGGCCGATTGGGTGAAGGTGAGCTCTTGACCCGGCCGCAGCACCCGATCCTCGCCACCGGGCACGATCGCCAGGTACTTGCCGCCCAACAGCCCGCTGCTCGCCACCGCGGCGGTGCTGTCGACCGGCAGCTCGAGGCCGGCCTTGACGCTGAAGCGGACCTTGGCGCGGAAGGTCGCCGGGTCGATCTCCTGGGAGAGCACCCGGCCGACCTTGATGCCGGCGATCTTGACGTCGGCCCCCACCTCGAGCCCGTCGACCCGCTCGAAGCGGGCGACCAGCTCGTAGCCGCCCGGATCGCCGGCCGTGCTCTGGCCGTAGGCCCAGCCGAAGAAGGCCACGGCCGCGATCAGCACCACCGCACCCAGGATCGTTTCGACCAGGTTGTGCTGCATGCTCCCTCGTCCCGGCCGGGCTCGCTCACCGACCCCGCGGCCTCAGGCCGCGTCGAGTCCCAAGAGCGCCCGGGCGAAGGCCCGGGCCTCGAACGGCCGCAGATCGTCGATCCCCTCGCCCACGCCCACGGCGTGGATCGGCAAGCCGAAGCGGCGGGCCAGCGCCACCACCACCCCGCCCTTGGCCGTACCGTCGAGCTTGGTGACGATCAAGCCCGATACCGACACCATCTCCTTGAAGATCTCGACCTGCGCATGGGCGTTCTGTCCGGTGGTGGCGTCCAGCACCAGCACGGTGTCGTGGGGTGCTTCCGGATCGAGCTTCTTGAGAACACGGACGATCTTCTTGAGCTCGTCCATGAGCGCCTGCTTGTTGTGCAGACGGCCGGCGGTGTCGATCAGGAGCAGGTCGGCGCCCTCCGCCCTCGCCCGCTCGAGGGCGGTGAAAGCCAGGCCGGCCGGGTCGGCACCCTCCTTGCCGCGGATCACGGGCACCCCGTTGCGCTCGCCCCAGATCTGCAGCTGCTCGACCGCGGCGGCGCGGAACGTGTCGCAGGCGGCGAGCATCACCGAGAGTCCGGCGTCGCGGGCCTGCTTGGCGAGCTTGCCGATGGTCGTGGTCTTGCCGGTACCGTTGACCCCGCACACCAATACGACCTGGGGGCGGAAGCGGGCGCGGTGCGGGATCGGCTGGGCCCAGGGTTCGAGGATCCGCGCGATCCGCTCGGCCAACACCTCGCGGACCTCGACCTCGCTCACCTCCTTGCCGAACCGCTCCTTCTTCAACGCGGCGACGAGCTCGCCGGCCGTCTCGACGCCGAGATCGGCCATCACGAGGGCCTCTTCGAGCTCGTCCAGGGTCTCCTGGTCGAGCCGCCGGCGCACGAGCGCGCCCAGGACACGCTCCTTGAGCGCGCTCGAGGAGCGTTGCAGGCCGGCCTTGAGCCGGCCGAGCCAGCCCGTCCGCTCGGCGCTCATGCGGGCACACCCACGAGCATGCGCGGCTCGATCGAGCGGACCGTGAGCTCGATCACCCGGCCGGCCGGAACCTCCTCGGCCTCCAGCCGGAAGGGCGCGAACTGGTCGGTGTGGCCGCGCCCGCCCCGTTCGACGAGCCCGCGGACCCACCGGCCCCGCTGCGCCTCCAGGAAGGCCTGTAGGCGCGCTTCGCCTCGGGCCCGCAGTCGCGCCGCCCGTTCGCGGCGGACCGCGACCGGAACCTGGGGCATGCGGGCAGCCGGCGTGCCGGGTCGCGGCGAGTAGGGGAAGACGTGCAGGAAGGTGAGCTCCGCTTCCTCGACGAGCTCCAGCGTACGGCCGAACATCGCCTCGTCCTCGGTGGGAAAGCCGGCGATCAGATCGGCACCGAACACGAGCTCCGGTCGCGCCGCACGCAGCCGGCGACACAGGGCCACGACGGTGGCCCGATCGTGACGTCGCTTCATCCGCTTCAAGATCAGATCGTCGCCGGCCTGCACCGAGAGATGGACGTGCGGCATGAGGCGCGGTTCCTCGACCAGGAGCCGCTCCAGCCGCGGGTCGATCTCGGCCGGATCGAGCGAGGAGAGACGCAACCGCTCGAGCTCCGGGACGGCCGCCAGGAGATCGGCCACGAGATCGCCGAGCCGCGGTCGGCCGGGCAGATCCTGGCCCCAGGACGTGAGGTCGACGCCGGTGAGCACCAGCTCGCGGAAGCCCGCGGCCACGAGCGCGCGGGCCCGGGCCGCGACCTCGGCCACGGGGACGCTGCGCGCCGGACCGCGGGCCAGCGGGATGATGCAGAAGGTGCAGCGGTGATCGCAGCCCCGTTGGACCTCGAGGAAGGCGCGGGTGCGGCCGTCGAACCCGTCGAGCAGGTGGCCGGCGGTCTCCTTGACCGTCACGATGTCGCCGACCACGCGGCTGTGCACCCCGGCCGGCAGCCGGGAAAGCGCCCGCCAGACCGCCGGGTCGAGCTTCTCGGCGTTGCCCAGCACGTGATCGACCTCGGGCATGGCGGCGTAGCGATCGGCGTGTAGCTGGGCGCTGCAGCCCGTGACCACGATGCGCGCTTTCGGATGCTCGCGGCGTGCCCGACGGATCGCCTGGCGGGCCTGACGTTCGGCCTCGGCGGTGACGGCGCAGGTGTGGACCACCACGATCTCGCTCAGACCCACGGCCTCGACGTGGCGGCGCATCACCTCCGATTCGAAGGCGTTGAGCCGGCAGCCGAAGGTGACGATCCGCGCGCTCACGGCGGGACCGCTCAGCGGGCGAGGAGCTCGGCGGCGAGCCGGCCCTCGAAGACGAATGCCGCGGGCCCGGTCAAGGTGACCCCACCGGTGCCGTCCCAGGCGACCTCGAGCGGCCCGCCGTCGAGCAGGACCGTGGCCACGTCACCCACCAGACCGCGCCGGCGCGCACCCACCAGGGCGGCGCAGGCGGCACTGCCGCAGGCGAGCGTCACGCCCACCCCGCGCTCGAAGACCCGTAACCGCAGGGTCGAGCGGTCGAGGACGGTGGCGAAACCGATGTTGGCCCGCTCGGGAAACATGGGATGCCGTTCGAGCTCGGCGCCGAGCCTGGCCACATCCAGGCGTTCGACGTCGTCGACGAAGAAGGTGGCGTGCGGATTGCCCATGCTCGCACAGGCGGGCGGCGGCAGCAGGGGATGATCGAGTGGCACCCGCGCGGTGTCACAGGCCCGGGCGAGCGGTACGTGGCGCCAATCGAGCCGCGGTGGGCCCATGTCGACCGAGACCAGACCATCGGGCCGGCGGCGCGCCTTGAGCAGCCCGGCGCGGGTCTCGAGCAGGAGTTCGACGCGATCGCCCTCCAACATCAACAGGCGGCTGGCGCAGCGGGTCCCGTTGCCGCAGGCACCGGCCTCGCTGCCGTCGGCGTTGAAGAACAACAGACGGGCATCGGCCACGGTCGAGGGGGTGATCGCCACGAGCTGGTCGAAGCCCACCCCACGGTGGCGATCGGCCAGCCGCTGGATGGCCTCGGGCGAGAGATCGAGGGTCTCCTCGCGGGCGTCGATCACGACGAAGTCGTTGCCGAGCCCGTGCATCTTGGTGAAGGCGAGCGCGCGTGCCATGCTCCGCAGATAGGCGGCGCGCGGCGCTCGCGCAACGTCGCGGGGCAGGACTCGGCGCAGGATCCGGACCCGGCCCGGCGCCTGCCGGTCGGGGCGCTGGCGGCGGGGCCAGCTTGACGCGGCGGTCGGCGAAGCGCATCTAGCGAGCGGTCGCGGCCGCGGGGCCGCAGCTCAGCTCAGGGATCGTGATCGGGCGCGCACGGGCCTCCCGAGACGGGTGGTGTGCGCGCCTTCGGGCTTGGCGATGTTCGAGAATCTGACCGGCCGGCTCGGCCGGATCTTCGACCGGCTCAAGGGGCGCGGCGTCCTCTCCGAGGACGACGTCACCGAGGCGCTGCGCGAGATCCGGATCGCGCTTTTGGAGGCCGACGTGGCCTTGCCGGTGGTCAAGGAGTTCGTGGCCGGTGTGCGCGAGCGCGCCGTGGGCCAGGAGGTGCTCCGCTCGATCACCCCGGGCCAGATGGTCGTCAAGATCGTCCACGACCGGCTGGTCGAGCTCCTGGGCGGGCCCGGCACCGGCGAACTGCAGCTGGCCGCCTCGCCGCCCACCATCATCCTGATGGCCGGCCTGCAGGGCTCGGGTAAGACCACGACCGCGGCCAAGCTCGCCCGCCGGCTGCGGGTGCGCGACAAGAAGAAGGTGCTCGTGGCCTCGCTCGACGTGCAGCGGCCGGCCGCCCAGCACCAGCTCGAGGTCCTGGCCCGCCAGGCCGAGGTCGCCTGCTTGCCGGTCGTTCCGGGCCAACCACCGCTCGAGATCGCCAAGCGCGCCCTCGAGACCGCGCGCCGCGAGGGCTACGACGTCCTGATCCTCGACACCGCGGGCCGGCTGTCGATCGACGAGGCGTTGATGGACGAGCTCGTGCGGGTGCGCGATCTGGTCCGGCCGCACGAGACGCTGCTCGTGGCCGACGCGCTCACCGGTCAGGACGCGGTCAACACGGCGCGGATCTTCCACGAGCGGGTCGGTATCACCGGCATCGTGCTCACCCGCATGGACGGCGATGCGCGCGGCGGCGCGGCGCTCTCGATGCGCCACGTGACCGGCCGGCCGATCCGCCTCGTCGGCACGGGCGAGCGGCTCGATGCGCTGGAGCCGTTCCACGCCGAGCGGGTGGCGGCCCGCATCCTCGACATGGGCGACGTCGTGAGCCTGGTCGAGAAGGCCGCCGAGACCCTCGACAAGGAGCAGGCCGAGAAGCTCGCCAAGAAGATGGCCAAGGGCGACTTCGACCTCGAGGATCTCAAGGCCCAGCTGCAACAATTGCGCAAGATGGGCGGAATGGGGGGCATCCTCGCCAAACTGCCGGGGATCCAGAAGGTCAAGAAGCAGCTCGAGGAGGCCAAGCTCGACGATCGGCTGTTGATCCGGCAGATGGCGATCATCGACTCCATGACCCCGGCCGAGCGGCGCCGCCCCGAGATCATCGACGGCTCGCGCCGGCGGCGGATCGCGCGCGGCTCGGGGACCGAGGTCGCCGAGGTCAACCGCTTGCTCAAGCAACACTGGCAGATGCGTGACCTGATGCGGCAGATGAAGAAGGCCGGGGGGTTGCACAAGCTCCTGGGCGGCCGCTTGCCGCCGGGGCTGCCGCCCGGCCTCCTGCCACGTCTCTGACGGGGTCGATCGACGCTCACCGCAACCACCGACGAGGACCGACATGGCCGTTCGTATCCGTCTCGCCCGTGGCGGCGCCAAGAAGCGCCCGTTCTACCGGATCGTCGCCGCCGATTCGCGTGCGCCGCGCGACGGGCGCTTCCTGGAGCGGCTGGGCACCTACGCCCCGCTCCTGCCCGACGATCATCCCGATCGCGTCAAGCTCGACGTGGAGCGGATCCGTTACTGGCTGAGCGTCGGTGCCCAGCCCAGCGATCGGGTGCACCGTTTCCTCTACAAGGCCGGTATCGTGAGCGAGCCGCCGCGCCTCAAGGGCACCGGCAAGAAGGCCCAGGAGCTGGCCCAGAAGCGCGCCCAGGCCGAGGCCTGAAGCAGGACGAGCAGTCGTGCCCCGGCCGCCCCGCGCCGACCGCCTGGTCCGCCTCGCCGTGGTGACCGGACCGCACGGCGTTCGCGGCGCGTTCCGGCTGCGCTGCTTCACCGAACGGCCCGAGAACGTGGCGGCCTACGGGCCGGTCTGCGACGAGCGGGGCCGCGAGCTGTTCACCCTGGAGGTCCTCCACCGGGTCCCGGGCGGCGTGGTGGTCCGGGCATCGGGGATCACCGATCGCGACGCCGCCGCGGCGCTGCGCGGCCGCGCCCTGTTCGTGCCGCGCTCGCGGCTGCCCGAGCCGGGCGAGGACGAATTCTACGAGGTCGATCTTCTGGGCCTCGAGGCGGTCGATCCCACGGGTGCGCCGATCGGCCGGGTGAGCGCGCTGCTCGACCACGGGGCGGGCGAGATCATCGAGCTCGAGACGCCGAGCGGCCGCCGGATCGACCTGCCGTTCACCCGTGCCGTGGTCCCCGAGATCGACCTCGAGGCCGGCCGCCTGGTGGTGGTCCCGCCACCCGGGCTGGAGAGCGAGGTGCGGCCGTGAGCGCGCCGATCTGGACCGCCACGGTACTGACCATCTTCCCCGAGATGTTCCCGGGGCCGCTCGGCTTCTCGCTCGCCGGCAAGGCACTCGCGCGCGGGATCTGGCGGCTCGACGCCGTGGATCTGCGCGACTTCGCGACCGATCGCCACCGCAGCGTCGACGACGCGCCGTTCGGCGGTGGGGCCGGCATGGTCATGCGGCCGGACGTGATCGCCCGGGCCGTGGACGCGGTGCGCGAGCGGGGCGCGCCCGGGCCGCTCCTCTACCTCTCGCCGCGCGGCGAGCGGCTCGACCAGCGGATCGTGCGCGAGCTTTCCGCCGGCCCCGGCTTCGTGGCGCTGTGCGGCCGGTTCGAGGGGGTCGACGAGCGGGTGCTGGAAGCGCGCGCTTTCCGCGAGCTGTCGATCGGCGATTTCGTGCTCTCGGGTGGCGAGCTCGCCGCCATGGTGGTGATCGACGCCTGCGTGCGGCTGTTGCCCGGGGTGGTGGGCGAGGCCGCTTCGCTCGCGGAGGAGAGTTTCGCCGACGGGCTGCTCGAATATCCGCACTACACCAGGCCGCGGGTCTTCGAGGGCCGCGCCGTCCCCGAGGTGCTGCTGTCCGGCCATCACGAGCGGATCCGCGCCTGGCGCCGGCAGCGGGCGCTCGAGATCACCCGCGCGCGGCGTCCCGACCTCTTGACGGCCCGTGCGACCACCGCATGCTGCGCGGCCCACGAGCCCGAAGCCGAGACCACCCGACCCGTCGCCATTCCGGAGCGAGATGCGTCATGAACCTGATCCAGGAGATCGAGCGCGAGCAGATCGCCAAGCTCACCGCCGAACGGCCGATCCCGGAATTCGGACCCGGCGACACGGTGCGCGTCAACGTCAAGGTCATCGAGGGCAACCGCGAGCGCGTCCAGGCCTTCGAGGGCGTGGTGATCGCCAAGAAGAACCGCGGCATCAACTCCTCCTTCGTCGTGCGCAAGATCTCCTACGGCGAAGGGGTCGAGCGTATCTTCCCGCTCTACAGCCCGCGCATCGAGAGCATCGAGGTGGTGCGGCGCGGCCGGGTGCGGCGCGCCAAGCTCTACTACCTGCGCGGGCGGACCGGTAAGGCGGCGCGGATCGTCGAGCGGCGCGAGGAGGCCAAGGCCGGCGCGGCTTCGGTGAGCGAGCCCGCGGCCAAGGAGTGAGCGTTCGGAGGAGAAGGCCGGTGGGTCGCACGCTCTTCGAGAAGATCTGGGACAGCCACGTCGTCGATCAGCTGCCCGACGGCACCTGCCTGCTCTACATCGACCGCCACCTCGTCCACGAGGTGACGAGCCCGCAGGCCTTCGAGGGGCTGCGGCTGTCCGGCCGCAAGGTCCGCCGACCCGACCTCACCCTGGCGGTACCCGACCACAACGTGCCGACCACCGACCGGCGGCTCGGCATCGCCGATCCGGTCTCGCGCCTGCAGGTCGAGACGCTCGAGCGCAACTGCCGCGAGTTCGGCATCGAACTGTTCGGGATGACCGACGTCCGCCAGGGCATCGTCCACGTCATCGGCCCCGAGCAGGGCTTCACCCTGCCCGGCACGACGATCGTCTGCGGCGACAGCCACACCAGCACCCACGGCGCCTTCGGCGCGCTCGCCTTCGGCATCGGCACGAGCGAGGTCGAGCACGTGCTGGCCACGCAGACGCTGCTCCAGAAGAAGCCCAAGACGATGCGCATCCTCGTCGAGGGCGAGCTGCACGAGGGCTGTACCGCCAAGGACGTGATCCTGGCCATCATCGGCCGGATCGGCACCGCCGGCGGCACCGGCCACGTCGTCGAATATGCCGGCTCGGTGATCCGTGCCCTCTCGATGGAGGGACGGATGACGATCTGCAACATGTCGATCGAGGCGGGCGCGCGGGCGGGCCTCGTGGCGCCCGACGAGAAGACCTTCGCTTACCTGAAGGGTCGGCCCAAGGCGCCCAAGGGTGCGGCCTGGGAGGCGGCGGTGGCCTATTGGCGCACCCTGCCCTCCGATCCGGACGCGGTGTTCGATCGCGAGGTGACGATCGACGCCTCGGCCATCGAGCCGCAGGTCACCTGGGGCACCTCGCCCCAGGACGTGGTGCCGATCACCGGCCGGGTCCCCGATCCCTCGGATGCGCCGACCCCAGAGCGCCGCGCGGCCATGGAGCGGGCGCTGGCCTACATGGGTCTCGAGCCCGGCACCCCCATGGAGTCGATCCGGATCGACAAGGTCTTCATCGGCTCGTGCACCAACGCCCGGATCGAGGACCTGCGGCTGGTCGCCAAGTTGGTGAAGGGCAAGAAGGTGGCCCCGCACGTCCAGGCGATGATCGTCCCCGGCTCCGGCCTCGTGAAACACCAGGCCGAGGAGGAGGGGCTCGATCGGATCTTCCTGGAGGCGGGCTTCGAGTGGCGCGAGGCCGGCTGCTCCATGTGCCTGGGCATGAATCCGGACCAGCTCAAGCCCGGTGAGCGCTGCGCCTCGACCAGCAACCGCAACTTCGAGGGCCGGCAGGGTAAGGGCGGTCGCACCCACCTGCTCTCCCCGGCCATGGCCGCGGCGGCGGCGATCACCGGTCGGCTGGCCGACGTGCGCAAGGTGTTCTGACGGCACGGGACGCGCCCGCCCTCGGGCCGCGCGCGGGCACCGCGGCGGGCGAGTGGTGACAAGCGCCGGTCGGCGCGCTAGAGCGACGGTCCCTCGGCAAGCGGATCTCGAGCGATGCAGCCCTTCACCAAGCTGCGCGGGGTGGCCGCGCCGTTCCCCGCGATCAACGTCGACACCGACCAGATCATCCCGGCTCGCCACCTCAAGACGATCCAGCGGACCGGACTCGGCGTGGCGCTGTTCGAGTCCTTGCGCTACGACGAACAGGGTCGCGAGCGACCCGACTTCGTCCTCAACCAGCCGCGCTATCGAGAGGCCGAGATCCTGATCACGGGGGAGAACTTCGGCTGCGGCAGCTCGCGCGAGCACGCGCCCTGGGCGCTGCTGGATTTCGGCATCCGCTGCGTGATCGCCCCCTCGTTCGCCGACATCTTCTACAACAACGCCTTCAAGAACGGGATGCTGTTGATCACCTTGCCGCACGAGGTGGTCGAGATGCTCGCGCACGAGGCGCAGACGGCACCCGAGCCGATCTTCGAGATCGACCTCGAGGCCCAGGAGATCCGCAGGCCCACCGGCAACGCACCGGTCCACTTCGACATCGACCCGTTCAAGAAGCACTGCCTGCTCAACGGTCTCGACGACATCGGCTTGACCATGGAGAAGGTCGACAAGATCGCGGCCTTCGAGGCCCGCCGGCGGGTCGAGGCCCCCTGGCTCGAGCCGGCCGCCGCCTGACCCGCCCGGGCCTTTTTTTGGCGAGCCTTCGATCGGAGATCGGCGCATGAGCGCGCGCACCATCCTCTTCCTGCCCGGTGACGGGATCGGCCCCGAGGTCATGGAGCAGGTCCGCCGGGTGATCGGCTGGTACACGGCGCGCCAGCTGGCGATCGAGGTCGAGGAGGATCTGGTGGGCGGGGCGGCCTACGACCGGCACGGCACCCCGCTCGCGGAATCGACGCTCGCCAAAGCGCAGGCGATCGGCACGGTCATGTTCGGGGCCGTGGGTGGGCCGCGATACGATCAGCTGCCCTTCGAGCTCAAACCCGAGCGGGGGCTGTTGCGGCTGCGCAAGGAGCTCGGGCTGTTCGCCAATCTGCGGCCGGCCATGGTCTTCCCGGCCCTGGCCGACGCCTCCTCGCTCAAGCGCGATCTCGTCGAGGGCCTCGACATCCTGATCCTGCGCGAGCTCACCGGGGGGGTCTATTTCGGTGAGCCGCGTGGCATCGAGCGGCTACCCGACGGCCAGGAGCGGGCGGTCGATACCCAGGTCTACACGACCGGCGAGATCGAGCGGATCGCCCGGGTGGCCTTCGAGCTCGCCCGGGTGCGCAAGAACAAGGTGACCTCGGTCGAGAAGGCCAACGTGATGCACACGGGCGTGCTCTGGCGCCGCGTCGTGCAGGCGGTCCACGACCGCGAGTTCCCCGACGTCGCGCTCGAGCACATGTACGCCGACAACTGCGCGATGCAGCTCGTGCGCAAACCCAAGCAGTTCGACGTGATCGTCACCGACAATCTGTTCGGTGACCTGTTGTCGGATTGCGCGGCCATGCTCACGGGCTCGCTCGGCATGCTGCCCTCGGCCTCGCTCGGCGCGCCGGGCCCGGACGGGCGGCGCAAGGCGCTCTACGAGCCGGTCCACGGCAGCGCCCCGGACATCGCCGGCCAGGGGATCGCCAACCCGCTGGCCTGCATCCTCTCCTTCGCCATGCTGCTGCGCTACAGCTTCGACCTCCCGGCCGAGGCCGACCGGCTGGAGCAAGCGGTGGCCTGCGTGCTGGAGGCCGGCTATCGCACCGCCGACATCATGCAGCCGGGCTGCATCCGGGTCTCGACCGCCGAGATGGGGACCAAGGTCCTCGAAGCGCTCGACGCGCTCGGCTGAGCGCCGCGCCCGCGGGCGGCGAGGCGGTGTCCACCCGCCCCGCCGCCGAGCACCGCGGGCCGCTCAGATCGTGAGCGTTCCGGCCTTGGCCGCGGCGTAACGCTCGGCGACCTTGGCCCAGTTCACGACGTTCCACCAGGCCTTCAGATAATCGCCCCGGCGGTTCTGATAAAGCAGATAATAGGCGTGCTCCCACACGTCGTTGCCGAACAGCACCCGGCCGCCCTCCATCAAGGGCGTGTCCTGGTTGGGTCGGGTGACGATGGCGAGCTTGCCTTGCGAATCCACGGTGACGAACACCCAACCCGAGCCGAACACGCGCAATCCCGCGGCGTTGAACTGCTCCTGGAGCTTGTCGAGCCCACCGAAGTCCCGGTCGATCGCCGCGGCGAGCTCGCCCGACGGCGCCCCACCGCCCGGTCCCATGACCTCCCAGAACATGGTGTGGTTGGCGTGCCCGCCACCGTTGTTGCGCACCGCCGTGCGGATACTCTCCGGCAGCTCGGCGAGCTTGGCCAAGAGCTCGTGCAGCGGCAATTGGGCCGCCTGCCCGTGGTCCTTGAGCGCGGCGTTGAGATTGTTGACGTAGGCTTGATGGTGCCGCCCGTGGTGCAGCTCCATGGTGCGCGTGTCGATGTGCGGCTCCAGCGCGTTGGTCGGATAGGGCAAGGGCGGCAGGCTGTGCGGACCGGCGGGCGCTTGGGCGAACACCGCCCGCGCGAACAACAGACCCGCACCCCCACTCAACAGAAGCTGGCGACGTTGCACGGTTGGCCCCCCTCGATCGGTGTCGAATGGCTGTCCCATTCGCGCCATCTTGTGCCATGCTCACGGCCACGCGCCAAGCGGGCCGGCGCCGGCCTCGACCGTGCCGGCCTCTGAGGGACTGTCGGACGATGAGCCTTTCGCGTCGCCTCTTGTTACGGGCGGCAGCGGGCCTGGCACTCGCCGCGCCGGGCGTGCGCCGGCCGCTCGCCGCGACTGCGCGCCGGGGTGGCGTGCTCGTGGTGGCCGCCGATACCGAGCCGCGCAACCTCAACCCGGCGATGGTCGCCTCCAACGGCGTGTTCTTCGTCGCCAGCAAGGTGATCGAGCCGCTGGCCGAGATGGCCTACGGCGAGCCCGGGCTCAGCCCGCGCCTGGCGCTCGGCTTCGAGGGCTCGCCCGACGGCCGCAGCGTCACCTTCCGCTTGCGCCCGGGTGTGCGCTTCCACGACGGCCGGCCCTTCACCGCCGCCGACGTGGCCTATTCGGCGCTGGAACTGTGGCGCCGCCACCAGAACCTGGGGCGCGTGGTGTTCAAGGACCTGGAGGCGGTCGACACGCCCGATCCGCTCACCGCCGTGTTCCGCTTCGCCTCCCCTACCCCGCTGCAGCTGATCGAGAACGCCTTGCCGGCGCTCACCGCGGTCGTGCCCCGGCATCTCTACGAGGGCACCGACCCGCTCACCAACCCGCACAATCAGCGACTGGTGGGCACCGGTCCGTTCCGCTTCGTCGAGCACCGGCCGGGCCAGTTCTACCGCCTCGAGCGCAACCCCGATTATTGGGAGGCGCCCAAGCCCCATCTGGACGGGATCGTCTATCGCGTGCTGCCCGACCGCGGGGCGATCGCCGCCGCTCTCGAAGCCGGAGAGATCCACTTGGCCGCCTTCTCGGCCGTTCCGCTCGCCGATCTCGCGCGGCTCGCCAGGCTTCCCGGCATCGCGGTGATCGACAAGGGCTACGAGGGCATCACCTACCAGATCACGATCGAGATCAACCACCGCCGCAAGGAGCTGGCGGACGTGCGGGTGCGGCGGGCGATCGCCCACGCCATCGATCCGAGCTTCGTGGTCGAGCGGATCTTTTTGGGCTACGCGAGGCCCGCCACCGGGCCGATCCCCCGCTTCGACCACCGCTTCTACACGGACCAGGTAGCCCGCTATCCCTACGATCCGCGCCGCGCCGAAGCCCTGCTCGACGAGGCCGGCCTGCCGCGTGGCCCGGACGGGGTGCGCTTCAAGGTCGAGCTCCTGCCGGCACCCTGGTTCGAACAGACCCGCCAGATGGGCGATTATCTGCGCCAGGCGCTCGCGGCCGTGGGCATCGAGGCCAAGCTCGTGGTCAAGGATCCGGCCGGCCACCAGAAGGCCGTCTACACCGACCACGCCTTCGATCTGGCGATCGGCTCGCCGGTCTACCGCAACGACCCGGCGATCTCGACCACGATCCTCTACCAGGGTGGCCTGCCGCCCGGGGTCCCGTTCTCCAACCAGTACGGCTGGTCGGATCCGGAGATGGACGCCCTCATCGAGCGCGCCGCGCGCACGCTCGACCCGTCCGAGCGGGCCGCTCTCTACCGGCGGTTTCAGGTGCTCGCCGCCGAGCATCTGCCGATCGTCCCGGTGGTCGAGTTCACCTTCCTCACGGTGGCGAGCACGCGCGTCCACGGCGTGGCCGACAATCCGCGCTGGGCGACCTCGCACTGGGCGGACACCTGGCTCGAGACGTGAGCGGCGAGCCGCCCTCGATCCAGCGCCACCCGGCCTGGGCGTTGGCCCGCCGCCGTCTCATGCAGGCGCCCTTCGTGCTGCTCTTCGTGCTGCTGGGCGCCTTCGCGCTCCTGGAGCTGGCGCCGGGAGACGCGGTCGACGCCTATCTGGCCCAGCTCGGCGGCGATTCCGGCCTGGTCCACGAGCTGCGCACGCGCTGGGGCCTGGACCGCTCGGCCCCGACCCGCTTCCTCCTCTATCTCACGGGTCTGCTCGGTGGTGATCTCGGCTGGTCGGTGGCCTTCGGCCGCCCGGTCGCGGCGCTGATCGGCGAACGGCTGCCGATCACACTCGCGCTCGCCGGGGCGGCCACGCTCTTGGCCTTCGCGCTCGGGACCGGGCTCGGGATCCTGGCCGGTGCCCGGCCCGGTGGCCCGCTCGACCGGCTGGTCTCGGCCGTGGCCCTCGTGCTCAACGCCACACCGAGCTTCTGGCTGGGCCTGCTCCTGGCGCTGCTGTTCGCCGTGCGATTGCGCTGGCTGCCCTTGGCCGGCATCGAGACGATCGGCGCCGACCATCGCGGCCTCGCCCGGCTGCTGGACACCGGCCGCCATCTCGTCCTTCCCACTCTCACCCTCGGTCTCGTCTACGCCGCGCTCTATCTGCGCCTCGTGCGGGCCGGTATGGTCGAGGCCTGGCGGTCGGACTTCGTGCGCGCCGCTCGCGCCAAGGGGCTGCCGCGGCGCCGGCTCGTGCTCGCGCACGTGGCCCGCAACGCCATGCTGCCGGTCGTGACCGTGCTGGGCCTGCAAAGTGCCACCCTTCTGGGCGGCAGCGTGGTGGTCGAGAGCGTCTTCGCGGTACCGGGGCTGGGCCGGCTCGCCGTCGAGGCGGTCGTGCAGCGCGACGTGATCCTGCTCTCGGGCATCCTGATCGTCTGCGCGCTCCTCGTGATGCTCGTCAACCTCCTGATCGACCTGCTCTACGCCCGGCTCGATCCGCGCGTCGAGCTCGGCGTCCGGCGGCCGTGAGCGGCGCCCTCGCCCGCTTCGCCGGCGATCGCGCCGCCTCGCTCGCGGCGCTCGTGCTCTTGTCGCTCACCGCCGCCGCGGCCTTCGCCCCCTGGTTGTGGCCGGTCGATCCGGATGCGGTGAGCGGGCCGGCGCTCGTGCGCCCCTTGCTCGATGCCGCCCATCCGCTCGGCACCGATCGGCTCGGCCGCGACGTGGCCGCCCGGCTCCTGCACGGGATCCGCCTGTCGCTCGCGGTGGCGATCACCGCCGCGGGCGCCACCGTGGTCCTGGGCTCGGTCGTGGGCCTGGCGGCCGGGCTCGCCGGCGGCTCGGTCGACGATCTGCTCATGCGCTTGACCGACGCCTTCCAGACCATGCCCGGCTTCCTCTTGGCCCTGGCGCTCGTGAGCGTGGCCGGCCCCGAGGCCGGAAGCGTGGTGATCGCGATCGCGCTCGCCTCTTGGCCCGGGCCGGCGCGGCTCGTGCGCGCCGAGGTCGCGAGCCTCGCCGGCCGCGATTTCGTGCTCGCCGCCATCGGCCTGGGCCTGCCGCGCCACACGATCGCGCTGCGCACGCTGCTGCCCAACGCCCTCCCGCCGGTGCTCGCCTATGGCGCGCTCACCGTGGCCTCGGCGGTGTTGATCGAAGCCGCGCTGTCCTTCCTGGGCCTGGCCGATCCCAACCGCGTGAGCCTCGGGGCGATGATCGCCGAGGGCCGGGCGGTGCTGGTGAGCGAGCCGTGGCTCTCGATCCTCCCGGGCCTGGCCCTGCTCGTCATCGTGCTGGCGGTCAACCTCGTGGGCGAAGGCCTCGACGCGGCCCTCTCGGCACGCCGCCCCAACCCGTGACCCCACTCCTCGAGATCGCCGGCCTCGGCGTCACCCTGCCCGGCGAGACGGGCCGGATCACGGCCTTGCGCGGCGTCGACCTCGTCCTCGAGCCGGGCGAGCGGCTGGCGCTCGTGGGCGAGAGCGGCTCGGGCAAGACCACCTTGCTCCTGGCGATCGCCGGGCTTCTGCCGGCCGAGGCGGAGGCTTCCGGGGTGGTCCGCTTTCCGGCGCTCGGTCGACGGGCGCGTCCGGGGGCCGATCTCGGGTTCGTCTTCCAGGACCCGTTCACGAGCCTCGATCCGGTGATGGCCGTGGGCGAGCAGATCGCCGAGGTCCTGGTGGTCCACCACGGCGCCCGCTGGGCGGCGGCACGGCGCGCCGCAACCGTCCTCCTGGAGCGGGTCGGCATCCCCGACCCCGAGCGGCGTCGGTGTGACCCGCCGCACCGCTTCTCCGGTGGCCAGCGGCAACGGATCGCGATCGCCGTGGCGATGGCCGCGGGGCCGCGGCTCCTGCTGGCCGACGAGCCCACCTCCGCCCTCGATACGGTGGTCCGCGCCCAGATCCTCGATCTGTTGGACGGACTGGTGCGCGAGCAGGGGGCGGCGCTGCTCCTGGTCACCCACGATCTGGCCCTCGCCCGGCGGATCGCCGATCGGATCGCCGTGTTGTTCGCCGGCCGGCTCGTCGAGTGCGGCCCGGCCGAACGTCTGGTCGAAGCCCCGCGCCATCCCTACACCCGGGCCTTGTTGGCCACCGCGCGGGCCCTGGAGCGGGGCGAGCTCCCCGAAGAAGCGGAACGGGAGCCGGCCCCGGCCGCCGAAGGCGCGGGCTGCCCCTACGCGCCGCGCTGCCCGCTGGCCTTCGCGCGCTGCCGTACGGATCCGCCACCGCGACCGGGCGCCCGGCGGGACGCCGTGGCCTGCCATTTGGAGGCCGAGTGAGCACGGCCGTCCCGCTGCTCGAGGTGGAGGCGCTCACCAAGCGCTGGCCCGGAGCCCCGCGCCCGGCCGTCGACGGCGTGAGCTTCACGCTCGCCGCCGGCGAGCGGGTGGCCCTTGTGGGCGCCTCCGGTTCGGGTAAGACCACCCTCGCCCGGCTGATCGTCCGGCTCGTGGCCGCCGATGCCGGCCGGGTCCGCTTCGAGGGGCACGATCTCTTCGCCGCCTCCGGGGCGCGGCTGCGGCAGCTGCGCGCCGGGCTGCAGCTCGTCTTCCAGGATCCCCTCGCGGCCCTCGACCCGCGCCGGCGCATCGGCGCGCAGATCGCCGATCCGTTGCGGGTCCACGGGCAACTCGGCCGCACCGAGCGGCCGGCGGCGGTCGCCGCGCTCCTCGCCCGGGTCGGCCTCGATCCGGCCCTGGCCCGCCGTTTCCCGCACGAGATCTCGGGCGGGCAGCGCCAGCGGGTGGCGATCGCCCGGGCGCTGGCCTGTCGGCCGCGGCTGCTGCTGCTCGACGAGCCGGTGGCCCAGCTCGACGTGATGCGCGCCGCCCAGATGCTGGCTCTGCTCGACCGACTGCGACGCGAGGAGGGGCTCGCTTGGCTGTTGATCACCCACGATCTGGCGGTGGCGCGCTGTGCGAGTGAGCGGGTACTCGTGATGGAGGCCGGGCGGATCGTGGAGGAGGGCCCGACCGCGACGGTCTTGAGCGCCCCGCGCGGCGCCGCCGCCCGCGCGCTCCTTTCGGCCGAACTCCGTCTGGCGGGTCCGCCAGGCCCGGCGCCCGGCTGCGGTGCCGAAGCGCGCTAGGCCACTTCGCGCAACCGCTGGGTTCCTCAGAGAGTGACCGAGATCCCACCGTCCACCACCAGCACGTGGCCGTTGACGTAGGATGCGGCATCGGAGGCCAGGAACACCACCGCCCCGCCGATCTCGTGCGGCTGGCCCCAGCGGCCGAGCGGCACCCGCCGCTCGACCCAGCCCTTGAACTCCTCGTCCGCCAACAGCGCCGTGTTCATCTCGGTGGCGAAGTAGCCGGGGGCGATGGCGTTGACGGTGATGCCCTTGGGCCCGAGCTCGGCGGCCATCGAGCGGGTGAGGCCGTGAAGCCCGGTCTTGGCGGCGGTGTAGCCGTGGATCGTCGGCCGGGCCAGGATCGCGACCACCGAGCCGGTCGAGACGATCCGCCCGCGGCCCTGGGGAATCATGAGCTTGGCGGCCTCCCGGGCGAGCCGGAAGGCGGCCACGAGGTGGTTCTGCAAGAGCCGCTCGAAATCGGCGTCGGTCCACTCGGTGAGCGGCACCCGGTGCTGGATCCCGGCATTGTTGACGAGGATGTCGAGCCGGCCGTGTACCTCCCGGATGGTCTCGATCGCATCGAGCGTGGCCCGGGCGTCGGTCACGTCGAAGGCCAGCGCCTCGGCGTGGTAGCCGAGCCCCTTGAGCCGCTCGGCCGCGGCCTGTGCGGTCTCGGGACGACGGCCGTTGACGATCACGCGTGCGCCGTGCGCCGCCAACGCCTCGGCCATCGCGAAGCCCAGGCCGCGCGAGGCGCCGGTGACCAGCGCGATCCGATCCTCGAGCCAGAACAGGCTGGACATGGGGCCCCTCCCCGGCCATCGCTGCCGCCGCTGCACGGCTGCTGCTACACGAAGGAGCCGGGATGACAAGGGTCACGGGCGGGAGAGCGCCCGGCGCGCGGCGCGCGGTCGAGCTGCGGCTCGCCGATCGCCGCCTCTTCGGCGAGTGGGTCGAGCCGCCGGGTGCACGCCCGGCGCCGCCGCTCGTCTTCCTCCACGAAGGGTTGGGCTCGACCGAGTTCTGGAAGGACCTGCCCGAGCTGCTCGCCACGGCCCTGGGCCTCCGTGCCTTCCTCTACGATCGGCGCGGCTACGGCCGCTCCGATTCCGAACCCCTGCCCCGCCCGCTCGACTATCTCGACGAGATGGCGCTTGGCGAGCTACCCGCGGTGCTGGCGTCGGCCGGCATCACCCGGCCCGTGCTGATCGGCCACAGCGACGGGGGCACGATCGCCCTCCTGTTCGCCGCCGCCTTTCCCCAAGCCCCGAGCGCGGTGGTGGCGATCGCCGCCCACGTGTTCGTGGAGCCGGAGACGATCCGCGGCATCCGCGCCGCGGTGCAGGCCTTCGAGACGGGCACGCTGCGCGCCAAGCTCGAGCGGTTCCACGGCCCGCGCACCGAGGCGGTGTTCCGAGCCTGGGCCGAGACCTGGCTCGATCCGCGCTTCGCGGCGTGGAACGTGACCGACCGCCTGGCGGCGATCCGCTGCCCCGTCCTCGTGCTGCAAGGCGAGGCCGACGAGTACGCTACGCCCGCTCAGGTCGAGGCGATCGCCCACGGCGTGGGCGGTCCCGTACGGACCCGGCTCTTGCCCGGCGCGGGGCACGTCCCGCACCATCAGGCGCGGGAAGCGACGTGCGCCGCGATCCTGGACTTCCTGACCGGGTTGGCCGACGCGGGCGGGCAGTGGGGGGAGGCGGATCGGTGAGCTTGCGGGGCAAACGGGCGATCGTCACCGGGGCCGCGGCCGGCATCGGCCGGGCGATCGCCGAGCGGCTGGCGGCCGAGGGAGCCGCCCTCACGCTGGTCGACGTGCAGGCCGACGCGGTGGAGGGTGCCGCGGCCGCACTGCGGGCCCGCGGGGCGGCCGTGCGGTCGGTGGTCCTCGACATGGGCGACACCGAGGCGGTGGGCCCGGCGGTGGAAGCGGCGGCCCGGGCCATGGGCGGGCTCGAGATCCTGGTCAACAATGCCGGGGTGGCCGTCCAGAAGCCGCTGCTCGACCACACCCTCGCGGATTTCGAGCGGATCTATCGGATCAACCTGTTCGGCCTGTTCGCCGCGCTCCGGGCGGCAGCTTCGTGGATGGTCGACCACCGAGTGGCCGGGCGGATCGTCAACATCGCCTCGGTAGCGGGCCTGCGCGGCTCGACCGGACGGGCCGCCTACGGCAGCTCCAAGGCCGCGGTGATCAACCTCACCCAGGTGGCGGCCCAGGAGCTGGCGCCGCACGGCATCACGGTGAACGCCATCGCCCCCGGACCGATCGAGACCGACCTCGTGCGGGCCGTCCACACGCCGCGCACCCGCGCCGGCTGGCTTCGCGAGGTGCCGATGGGCCGCTACGGCGAGCCGACCGACATCGCCCACGCCACGGCCTATCTCGTCTCCGACGGCGCCGGCTACGTGACCGGCCACGTGCTGGCCGTCGACGGCGGCTTCGCCGCGGCCGGCCTGCTGATCCCGCTCTCCGACCTGTCCTGAGCCCGGCCCGCCCGCGTCCCCCGAAAAGCCGAGTCGCATCCGACCGGGTCGACCGGGCCCGCTCGCTCGCCTAAGGTCGCGCCGTCACGAGGAGGGAGGAGCCGACGTGAGCATCGAGCGGATCGAACCCGGCAAGCGGCTGAGCCAGGCGGTGGTGCACGGCGATCTCGTCTTTCTGGCCGGGCAGGTGGCCCTGGGGGCTCCCGGCGCGTCTATGGCCGAGCAGACCAAGGACGTCCTGGCGCGCATCGACGATCTGTTGGCACGGGCCGGCACCGACAAGAGCAAGATCCTCTCGGCCCAGATCTGGATCACCGACATGCGCCAGTTCGACGAGATGAACCGGGTCTGGGACGCCTGGGTGCCGGAGGGTTGCGCACCGGCTCGGGCCACCGTCGAGGCGCGGCTCGCCTCCCCCGACTACTGCGTGGAGATCATGTGCATCGCGGCCCGCTGAGGGTGGCTCGATGCACGTGGCGGTTCTGGGTGCGGGGGTCGTGGGCGTCGCCACGGCCTGGGAGCTCGCCCGCGACGGTCACGAGGTGACGCTCGTCGACCGGCGTCCCGAGCCGGCCAGCGAAACGTCTTACGCCAATGCCGGGATGATCGCACCCGGCCACGCCTATGCCTGGTCGTCGCCGGCGGCGCTGCGCACCTTGTTGCGGGCGCTGCGCCGCGACGATCTGGCGCTGCGTTTCCGCTTCCAGACCGATCCGGCCTTCTGGCGCTGGGCGGTGCGTTTCGCACTCCAGTGCACCACCGAGAAGGCCGCGGCCAACACCCGCCGTAAAGTGAGCTTGTGCCTCTACAGCCAGGCGTGCCTGCACCGGGTACTCACCGAGACCGGCATCGCCTGTGGCATGCGCTCGGGCGGCGCGCTCTATCTCTACCGCGATCCGGCGGGCCTCGCCGCGGCCGACGAGAAAGCGAAGATCCTGCGTGACGCCGGGGTGGAGGTGCGGCGGGTGAGCCCGGAGGAGGCGGCCGCCCTCGACCCGGTCTACGAGCCGGTCAAGGACCGCTTCGCCGGTGCCCTCTACGCCCCGGGCGACGAGAGCGGGGATGCGCGGGTCTTCACCCGCGAGCTGGCCCGCCGCTGCGTCGAGAAAGGGGTGCGAGCGCGGCTGGCCGAGACCGTCACCGGCTTCCGCATCCAGGGTGACCGGCTCGTGGCGGCGGTCACGGATCGCGGCGAGATCGAGGCGGACGCCTTCGTCCTGGCCGCCGGCTGCTACAGCGCGCCCTTGGGCCGCCGGCTCGGGCTCGATCTGCCGATCTGGCCGGTCAAGGGCTATTCGGTCACCTTGCCGATCGCCGGCTCGAACAATCCGCCCACACTTTGCGGGGTCGACGAGGACAATCTCTTCGCCTTCGCCAATTACGGCGATCGGGTCCGTCTGACGGCGGTGGCCGAGCTCGGGGGATGGGACTGGTCACACCGGCCGAAGGACTTCGCACCTATGTTGCGGGCGGCGCGCGATCTCTTCCCGCAGGCCGGCGACTGGGACCGGGCCGAATACTGGGCGGGGTTGCGGCCCATGACCCCCACCAACCTTCCGATCATCGGCCGCGGCCGGCAGCGCAATCTGTGGGTCAACACCGGCCACGGCCACATGGGCTGGACCTGGGCTTGCGGGACCGCCCGGATCACCGCCGACCTCCTGGCCGGCCGGCGTCCGGAGTGGGATCCCGGCGGGCTCGAGCCACGCTGAGGAACGCCATGGACCAGGAGCCGGAGTTCTCCTATCGCGGTGGCCTGCCGTTTCGGGTCGACCGAGGCATCGGCGAGCGGGCGCGCATCGGCCTCGTCGTGCTGGCCACCGATCAGACCATCGAGCACGAATGGCGTCTGGTCTTCCGCGGACTGCCCGGGGTGGCGCTCTATCAGAGCCGGATCTGGAACGATCCGATCATCACGCCGTCGACCCTGGCGGCCATGGAGGGCGACATCGCCTCGGCCACCCGATCGATCGTACCCGTCCTGCCGCTCTCGGTCGTGGCCTTCGGTTGCACCTCCGCGGCCATGGTGTTGGGGGAGGAACGGATCACCGCGCGGATCCACGAGGCCCGCCCCGGGGTGCCGGTGACCACCCCGATCGGGGCCGCTTTCGCCGCCTTCCGCGCACTGGGCGTCGCCCGCATCGCGGTGCTCACCCCCTATGGTCGGGCGGTCAACGAGGTGGTGCGCCGCTACGTCGAGGAGCGCGGCTTCGCGATCCCGATATTCGGCAGCTTCGAAGAGGAGGACGACGCGGTGGTGGCGAGGATCGACCCGGCCTCGGTACGGACCGCGGTCCTGGAGCTCGGCCGCGATCACCGGGTGGACGCGGTGTTCGTTTCGTGTACGAGCCTTCGGCTCGTCGAGGCGGTGGAGGCGATCGAGGCCGAGCTCGGCAAGCCGGTCACCTCCTCCAACCACGCCATGGCCTGGCACGCTCTGCGGCTCGCGGGGATCGACGAGCCGTTGTCCGGCCTCGGCCGACTGTTCCGTACGCCGCTCGCGCGAGGAGCGTGACCGATGTCCGAAGTCACCCCGACCACGGGGGCGATCGCGAGCGGCCGGCCACTACCGGCCGAAGAGCTCGCCTGGTGCTGTCCACCGGATACGTTCGCGTTCACGACCACCGCCGAGCTTCCCGATCTGGCCGAGCCGATCGGCCAGGAGCGGGCGGTGGAAGCGGTCCGCTACGCGCTGTCCTCGCGCCGGCCCGGCTACCACGTCTACGCGCTCGGTCCCGCCGGGATCGGCAAGCACACCACGATCCACCAATTGCTGGCCGAGCGCGCCGCCGGTGAGCCCGCCCCCTTCGATCTGTGCTACGTCTCCGACTTCAAGGACGCGCGCACGCCGCGCCTGCTGCGGTTGCCGGCCGGCCGCGGGGCGGTGCTCCGCGCCCAGATGGACCGGCTGCTCACCGATCTGCTGCCGGCCCTGCGCAACGCCTTCGAGAACGAGGAGTACCGCACCCGGCGCCAGGTCATCGAGGAGGAGCTCAAGGAGCGGCAGGAGAAGGCCATCGCCGAGGTCGAGCAGGAGGCCAAGCAGCAGGGTGTGGCTCTGATCCGCTCGCCCATGGGCTTCGCCTTCGCTCCCGTCGCCGACGGGCGGATCCTCACCCCGGAGGTGTTCCAAGCGCTCCCCGATTCGATCCGCAAGCGGATCGAGGAGACCGTCGAGGGCCTGCAGAAACGGCTCAAGGACGCCTTGGCCCGCGTGCCGGCCTGGATGAAGGAGACCCGCGAGCGGATCAAGGCGCTCAACGACGAGACCGCAGCCTTCGCCGTCAACTACCTGTTCGATGCGATCCGCCCGAGCTTCGCCGACCTGCCCGAGGTCCTGGCCTTCCTCGACGCGGCGCGGCGCGACGTCGTCGAGCACGTCGAAGCCTTCCTCCAGCTCCCCGAGCAGATCGGTCCGGCGGCGGTGGCGATCGAGGACGGCCATCCGCTGTTCCGCCGCTACCGCGTCAATCTGATCGTCGATCACACCGGGCGGACCAGTGCCCCGGTGATCCAGGAGGACGATCCGACCTTCGAGCGGCTGGTGGGACGGATCGAGCACCGCGCCGAGATGGGCGCCCTGGTCACCGATTTCCTGTTGATCCGCGCCGGCGCGCTGCACCGGGCCAACGGCGGCTATCTGGTCGTCGACGCCCACAAGCTGTTGACCCGGCCGCTCGCCTACGACGCCCTCAAACGCGCCCTGCTTTCCGGCACGATCCGCATCGAATCGCCCCTGCAGGCGCTGGGCGTGCTCGGCACCCAGACGCTCGAGCCCGAGCCCGCCCCGCTGGACCTCAAGGTCGTGCTCGTGGGCGAGCGGCTGCTCTATTACCTCCTGGTCGAGCTCGACCCCGAATTCGCGCGCCTGTTCAAGGTCCCGGCCGACTTCGACGAGCGGCTGCCGCGCGATCCGGCGACCCTCGAGCTCTACGCCCGCCTGCTCGCCACGCTGGCCCGCAAGGAAGGGCTGCGGCCGCTCACCCGCGACGGGGTGGCCCGGCTCCTCGAGCACGCCGCCCGGCGCGCCGAGGACCGCGCGAAGCTGTCGACCGAGATCGAGCATCTGGGCGACGTGCTGCGCGAGGCCGACTTCCACGCCGCCGACGCGCCGGCGATCGACGCCACTGCGGTCGAGCGGGCGCTCGACGCCCGCGACCGCCGGCTCTCGCGGATCCGCGAGCGGTCGCTCGAGCAGATCGTCGAGGGCACGGTCCAGATCGCCACGAGCGGCGAGGCGGTGGGCCAGATCAACGGTCTGTCGGTGATCCAGCTGGGCGGCTACGCTTTCGGTCGGCCGTCGCGGATCACCGCCCGGGTGCGCATGGGCGGCGGCCAGGTGATCGACATCGAGCGTGAGGTCAAGCTCGGCGGTCCGATCCACTCCAAGGGCGTGTTGATCCTCTCGGGATTTCTGGCGGCTACCTTCACCCCTGATCTGCCCCTCTCGCTCTCGGCTACGCTCGTCTTCGAGCAATCTTACGGCGGTGTCGAGGGTGACAGTGCCTCGTCGGCCGAACTCTACGCGCTCTTGTCGGCCATCGCCGAGGTGCCGATCAAGCAGAGCCTGGCGGTCACGGGCTCGGTCGATCAGCACGGCAACGTGCAGGCGATCGGCGGGGTCAACGAGAAGATCGAGGGCTTCTTCGATCTCTGTGCGGCCCGGGGCCTCGACGGCAGCCACGGTGTCTTGATCCCGGCCACCAACGTGCGGCATCTGATGCTGCACGAGCGGGTGCGCCGCGCGGTCGCGGCGGGGCGGTTCGCCATCTGGCCGGTGCGCACGATCGCCGAGGGCATCGAGATCCTGACCGGCCTGCGGGCGGGCGTACGCGGGCCGGACGGTCTGTTTCCGGAGGGAACGGTGTTCCGCAGAGCCGAGGACCGGCTGCGGGCGATGGCCGAGCGGCGGCGGGCCTTCGCCGCCCGCGAGGGCGAGGCCACGGCCCGCCGCGAGGAGGAGAGCGCATGAGCCCGGCCGCGGCCACCGGCGCCCGGCTGGTCGTGGCGCTGCCGGCCGAGGAGACGGCCTTGGGCCTCTTGGAGGCCGCCCTCTCGATGGCCGAACGGCTCGAGCGGGAGATGGTGGCGCTCCTCCTCCAGGATCGACGACTGTTGGCCTCGGCGGCCCTGCCCTTCACCCGCATCGTGAGCCGCACCGGCGCGGCCGAGCACGAGTTCGACGTCCCCGCCACCGAGCGGATGTTGCGGGTCCTGGCCGAGCGCGCCCGCGAGCGGCTGCAGCGCATCGCCGCGACCCATCGCGTGCGCTGGCGACTGGAGATGGCGCGCGGGCTCGAGACCCTGGCCGTGGGCCCCGGTGACATCGTCGCCCTCGTCAGCGCCCAGGCCTTCTGGCTCGAGGAACCGCCCGCCCGTCTGCCCTGCCCGGTCCTGCTGCTCGGCCGGCGCGGTGGACCGCTCGTGGTGGTGCACCGCAACGGCCGGGAGCCGCTGGAACTGGCCCGGGAAGTGGCCAGGCGAACCCAGTTGCCGCTGGTCGTGCTGGCGGTCGACGCGGCGGCCGCCGCCCAGGCCCGCGCGCTTCTGGGCGAGACCACCCGGGTCGAGACCTGCACGCGGGGCGATGCGGCCGAGTTGAGCCAGCGCTTGCGGTCCCTGGCCCCCGGGCTGGTGCTGATCGAGAGCTGCGAGGACGGGGCCGCCTGGCGCGCGGCGCTGGATGCGCTCGAGGCCGCGACGTCGCGGTCGCCCGCGTGAGGACGGTCGAGCCTTGCCCGGGCCGCCGACAACCCCCAGCTGGAGAGGCCGATGCCACAGTCGAGCCGTTTCGACCGCCCGACCGCGAGCGAGATCGCCAAGCTCGTGGGCGACGACGACCCCGAGCTGATCGCCCAGATCCAGGCGACCGGTGCCACCCTCGCCGAGATCGAGAGGGCGGTCTTGTGGGCCAGCGGGGCGGCCGACGTGTTGGGTGAGGCGCCGCATCCCCTCGAAGGTGCCGCGGCCCTGGTCTACGACATCTTGACCGCCGACGAACCCGACGAGGAGCGGCGATGAGTGACAGCGAAGCAGGGGGACCGATCGCGATGCCGAACCGGACGATGTGGGTGGTGGTGGCCGACGGGGCCCGCGCCCGGATCCTCGAGGGTGATCCCAGGGTGGGCAAGCTCGAGCTCGCCATGCCGGAGTTGGTCGGTCGCGCTCGCGAGAAGGGCGCCGAGCTGCTGGCCGATCGACCCGGTCGCAGCCTCGATTCGAGCCAGGTCGGTAACCGCCACGCCATGGAGCCCTCGACCGATCCCAAGGAGGTCGAGAAGCAGCGCTTCGCCCGCGAGCTCGCCACGACGCTCGAGAGCGCCTGCAACGAGGGCCGGTTCGCCCGGCTGATGCTGGTGGCGCCGCCCAAGATGCTGGGCGAGCTGCGGGACCTGTTGCCCGAGAAGGTCAAGGAGAAGATCGTGCGCGAGGTCGACAAGGACCTCACCTGGGTCTCGGTGCACGAGCTGCCGGACCATCTGCGCGAGTGAGTTCGCTTCGAGCGCAGCGGCTTCGGCGGGTCGGGAGAGGACGAGTATGCGCGAGGTTCGATCGGTCGGGATCGTCGGCACCGGAACCATGGGGACCGGGATCGCCACCAACGTCGCCCAACACGGCATCACCGTCCGGCTGTTCGACGCCCGGCCCGAGGCGGCCCGGGCGGCGATCGAGCAGGCCCAGGCGTTCTGGACGCGCGCCGTCGAGCGCGGCCGGCTCTCGGCCGAGGCGGCCGGGGCCGCCGCCCGGCGGCTCTCGACCGTCGAGCGCCTCGAAGATCTGGCCGGCTGCGATCTCGTGATCGAGGCGATCTTCGAGGATTTCGGCCTCAAGGCCGAACTGTTCGAGCGGCTCGGGCGGTTGCTGCCCCGCGACACGTTGGTCGCCACCAACACCAGCTGCCTACGGGTGAGCGAGCTCGCCCGCCACATCGCCGAGCCCGGCCGGTTCCTGGGGCTGCACTATTTCAGCCCGGCCCAGGTCAATCCGATCGTCGAGGTGGTCAAGGGTGAGGCCACGGCGATCGAGACGGTCGAGGCCGGCCTCGCCTTCTGCCGGGCGACCGGCAAGAAGCCGATCACCTGCAAGGATTCGTACGGCTTCGCCGTCAATCGCTTCTTCTGCCCGTACACCAACGAGGCCTGCCGACTGCTCGACGAGGGGCTCGCCACCACCGCCGAGGTCGACGCGGTGGCCGAGGAGGCGGTCGGTGCCGCCGCCGGCCCGTTTCGCGTCCAGAACCTCATCAAACCGCGCATCAATCTGCACGCGATCCGCAACCTGGCACCGCTCGGCCCCTTCTACGCGCCGGCGGCGAGCCTCGTGCGGGTGGGCGAGGCGGATGCGGCCTGGGAGATCGGCACGCCCGGCGAGATCTCGGCGGAGCGGCGGGCCATCATCCGCGATCGGCTCCGGCTGGGCGTCCTCCTGGCCGTGCTCCAGGAGCTCGACGAGGAGGTCGCGAGCCCCGCGGACATCGATCTCGGCGCCCGCGAAGCACTCAAATTCGCCAAGCCGCCCTGTGCGCTCATGGATGAGCTCGGCCGCGCCGAGGTCGAGCGGATCGTGAGCCCGGCGCTGGCCCGCTACGGGCTGCCCCGCCCGCGCAGCCTGGAGCGGGTCGGCAGGCTCCTGGCCTGAGCCGCCGTGGCCGGCCGCACCGCCTCCCGTCGCGGCGCGGTCGATCCCGACCGGATCCTGGACATCGCCCTCGATCTGGCCGAGCAAGAGGGCTTCGACCAGCTGCGGCTGTCGGCGGTGGCCGAGCGGGCCGGGGTGCCCGTGGCCGAGGTCGCAGCCCTGTTCCCCGATACCAACGCCGTGGCCGACGCCTGGTTCGCCCGGGCGTTGGCGGCCGTGTGGGCCACACCCGAAGCCGAGCTCGCCGATCCCGATCCGAAGGTCCGCCTGGCCCGGGTGATCGACCGCTGGCTCGCGGCGCTGGCACCGCGCCGAGCACTCACCGCCGCCATGCTACGGGCCAAGGCGTGGCCCTCGCACCCGCATCATTGGGTGCCCATGATCTTCGACCTTTCGCGACTCGTGCACGCTTTCCTCGACGTCGCCCGCGTGCCCGGCCGCGGCGCCGAACGCGCGCTGCAGGAAATCGGTGGCACGCTCGTGGTGCTCGACGTGCTGGGCGTCTTCCTCGGCGCGGCCGACGAGCCGCTGCAGCGGGCACGGGCTCGCCTGGAGCGCGATCTGGCCTGCGCGGCCGGCCTCGCCGGCCGGCTCGGGCCGTTCTTGCGCCGGATCGGCTGACGAGCCTGCGTCGCCCGGTCGCAGGCCAGGGGCACGAAATCTCGGGTCGAGCGGCACGGCCGGGGTTGAACGATCCTACTGCGCTGCGATATCCATTGTGCAGCGCAGCAAAACGGCACCGAGGAGGGTTCCATGACTGCCAAGACCACTTCCCCCACCCTGCCCAAGTTCGACCTGGAGGGCTGGATCGCCCTGCACAAGGCCAATCTGGAGACCGCCGTCGCGGCCCAGAAGATCGTGTTCGATCTCTGGCAGACGCTGGCCAAGCGTCAGGTCGAGCTCGTGAAGGAGTCGTTCGGCAAGTTCGACGGCTTCATGAAGGGCTTCGACGCCAAGAAGCAGCCCAAGGAGTATGTCGAGGAGGCCAAGGCCGTGATCGAGAAGGCGATGGCCGACGCCAAGGAGACTCTCGACCTGGGCATGAAGGCGCAGGCCGAGGTGGTCGACCTGCTCGTCAAGCGCGCCACCGCCAACCTCGACGAGGTCAAGTCGCTGGCCGCCTGACGCGGCAACCCGCGAGATCGCCGAGTTCTCCTCGGGCCCCGGTGGGCGACCGCCGGGGCCCGAGCCGTCTCCGAGGGGCAGGGGTCGCGGCATCTCTCGCCCCACAGTTGCATCGCGGCCCGGCTCGAGCGAGAAGGGCGGCCCGCGGCCATCGGCCGTGGCTCGCCGGGAGACCGCCATGGCGCTGCGTGACGAGCACGTTCCCCTGCCCAGCGCACGCGAGGATGCGCTGCGCGAGCCGCCACGGCTCGATACGCCGCAGACCCGCTCCCCGAGTTACCGGCTGGCGTTCACGGACATCGACTTCCTGCTGCGCGAGGAGCTGCGGCCGGTCCGCCTGCAGTTGGAGCTGCTCAAGCCCGAGCTCGAGCTCACGCGCCAGGGGATCGAATCGACCATCGTGGTGTTCGGCAGCGCACGGATCGTCGAGCCCGCCGTGGCCCGCCAACGCCGCGAGCAGGCGGAGCGCGAAGCGCGCGCCAAGCCCGGGGACGCCGCCGCGGCGCGGCGCCTGGCGATCGCCGCCCGGCTCGAGGAGCTCTCGCGCCACTACGAGGAGGCCCGCCGCTTCGCGGCCCTGGTCGCCCGCGAGAGCGAGACCGACGGCAAGCATCGCTACGTGATCGTCACCGGCGGCGGGCCCGGGATCATGGAAGCCGCCAACCGTGGCGCCAGCGAGGCCGGGGCGCCCACGGTGGGGCACAACATCGTCCTGCCCAAGGAGCAGGCGCCCAACGCCTGGATCACCCCGGAACTGTGCTTCCGCTTCCATTATTTCGCCCTGCGCAAGATGCATCTGTTGACCCGGGCTCGGGCCCTGGTCGTGTTCCCGGGCGGCTACGGGACCATGGACGAGCTGTTCGAGACACTGTGTCTCATCCAGACCGGCAAGGCGCGCTCCATGCCGGTTCTCCTCTTCGACGAAGCCTATTGGCGCAGCGTGTTGAACTTCGAGGCCATGGTCGACAACGGGGTGATCGACGAGGACGACCTCGCCATCTTCCGGTTCGTCGAGACCGCCGAGCAGGCCTGGCAGCTGATCCGCGAGCACTACGCTTCGCGCGAGTGATCGGCTATCCATTCGTCTAAAAGTTGATGCGCGGCCGGCCCGCTGCTAGCTGCGGCGCGGGTCGACCGGTTGTGCCACGGGAGTTCGGATGCCGATCCGCCTCGCCTTTTTCGGAGGGGTCTCGACGGTCAGCGGCAACTGCCAGCTCGTCGAGCACGCCCGCGGCCGGTTCCTGGTCGATTGCGGGCTGTTCTCCGGCACCCCCACGGTCCGCGCGCTCGACCGGCGCGAGCCGCCCTTCGCTCCCGCGTCGCTCGACTTCGTGCTCGTCACCCACGGCCATCTCGACCACGCCGGGGGTCTGCCCAGGCTCGTCCGTGCCGGCTTCCGCGGCCCGATCATGGCGAGCGAGCCCACCTGCGAGCTGTTGGCCGTGGTCCTGGGCGACCTCGCCGAGCGGCTCGAGGAGGAGGCCGCTGTGCGCAACCGACGTGCCCGGCGACGGGGTGCTGCCGAGGAACCGCCGCTGTTCGGCCGGCGGGACGTGGCACGCTGCCTCGAGCGGCTGGAGCGCTGCGATCCCGGCCGCTGGTTCGAGGCCGGCCCGGGTGTGCGGGTGCGCATGACGGAAACCGGCCACGTCGCCGGGGCCGTTTCGCTCGAACTGGAGATCGAGGACCCGCCCGGGCCCCCGCAGCGCCTCCTGATTTCGGGCGATCTCGGCCCGGCGAGCGCGTCGGCCGGGGTGCAACCGCCCGAAGCCGGCGGCTTCGATCACCTGATCCTGAGCTGCGCCGGGGCCGAGCGCGAGCCCGGCCCGCCACCCGACGTCGATGCCCGCCGGCGCGGCCTCGCCCGCGAGGTCGGCGAGGCGCTGGAGGCGGGTGGGCCGGTCCTGATCCCGATCTTCGGTGGCGAGCGCACCCAGGAGCTGGTCCACGCCCTGATCGAGGCGATCGCCCGCGGCGAGCTGCCCCCGGTGCCCGTGTTGCTCGACTCGCCCCTGGCGAGCGAGGCCCTGCGGTCCTTCGCCACCCACCGCGACGCCCCCGACCAGCCCGAGCCGGTGAGCCTGCGGCGAGACACCCGGCTCCTGGCGGTCCACGGCGAGGCGGCGCGTGCCACCCTCGCCCGCCACGGCGGTCGGGCGATCCTCCTGGCACCCGCGGGCATGGCCGAGAACGGCCCGATCCGCCGCCATCTGCGCGATCACCTCTGGCGGCCCGAGGCCACCGTGTTGTTCGTCGGCCATCCGGTGCCCGGCACGCTCGGCCAGGTGATCCTCTCGGGCGAGCGGCGGGTGCGGATCGACGGTGAGGAGATCGCCGTGCGGGCGCGGATCCGGGCCACCGATCTGTTGCTCGGCCTCGCCACCCGCGGCGAGCTGGTCCGCTGGGCGGCGGCCCGTCGGCCGATCGGCGGCTCGGTGTTCCTGACCCGCTGCGCGGACGAGGCGGCCGCGGTCATCCGTGCCGAGCTGGCCGCCGCCGGGTTCGATCCGCTGCGCATCCTCGTCCCGCACCTCGATCAGCGGTTCGAGCTGGACCGCGCCGGTCCGGCACGGCCCCTTCCCGGGGCGGCCCGGCTGGAGCCGCGCTTCGCCGGCGCCGCCGCCGATTGGCACAATGCCTACGCCCGGCTCCTGCTCGATATCGCCGACGAGGTTCGCCAGCTGCCGGACGACCGCTCGAGGCTGGAGCTCCTGGGGCGGTTGCGGCGTACGCTGCGCGCCTGACATATCGGAGGACCGCAGCCGAGTGCCGCTCTGTCGCGTTCTTGTGACAGCGTCGATCCGATCCTCGGCAGGATGGTCGCGCGCCGCCGGCGAGCCTTGTCGACCGCCGCCCGTCCGGGCAGGCTGGCGGCCGACAGGGAGGACACCCGAGCGGCGAAGGTCGGGTGATGCGGATGATCGAGCACGGTGATGGTGAGCGCACCCCGGTGCGCCTGATACGGCTTCCCGATCTGGTGCGCGTGGTGGCGCAGCCGGCGGCACTCGCCAACGACAATCGCCGCCGGATCGAGCGGGACGCGGTCGCGCTGGCGCGGATCGTGGTCGCGGGGGCCCCGCCGCGTCCGGTGGCACCGAGCCGCCCCGCCCCTCCCTCGACCCGCCCGCCCAGCCGTTGCGAGCCCGCCGCCCTTCCCGCGTGCACCTGGCCGGCCGGATCCTGGATGCCTTGGGGTGCCGCATGGGCCGACCCCTGCCGCTGGCCGCCGCTCGTCTCCGGCCTGGCGCTCTGGCGAGCCTGGGGTGCATTGGGGATCGGCGGCGCGGCCGGCTGCGCCGGCCTGGCGGCCACCGGGGTCGAGCTGTTGGGCGCGACGCTCCTGGCCCTGGCGGGGTCGACCAGCCCCGCCCGGAGCCCTTCCGCGCCCCGCTGATCCGCCCGCCGGCGCGATCGGCCCGCCAGCGGTCCGGGGCGCCCGCCGAAGGGATCGCGCCGCCGCTCAGGCGGCCGCTCGCCAACCGCGGGTGATCCGCCAGACCCGCTCCGGCGTGGCCGGCATGTCGACGTGGCGCACGCCCAACGGCGCGAGCGCATCCACGAGCGCGTTGATCACCGCCGCGCAGGAGCCGACCGAGCCGGCCTCGCCGCAGCCCTTCACCCCGAGCGGGTTGTTGCGGCAGCGCACCTCGACCGTGGAGAAGTCGAAGGACGGCAGATCGTCGGCCCGCGGCATGCAATAATCCATGAACGAGCCGGTCAGCAGCTGGCCGGAACCGTCGTAGACCGTGCGCTCGAGCAGCGCCTGGCCGATACCCTGGACTACCCCCCCGTGCACCTGACCCTCCACCAGGAGCGGGTTCACGACGACGCCGAAATCGTCCACCACGGTGTAGCGGACGATCCGCGTGACCCCGGTCTCGGGATCGACCTCGACCTCGGCCACGTGGCAGCCGTTGGGGAAGGTCCAGGCGTCGAGCTCGATCGAGGCCGAGGCGTCGAGACCCTGCTCCAGGCCGGCGGGCCGCACGGTCATGGCCCGCACCTTCTCGGCCAGCTCCATGATGCCGATCGCCCGGTCGGTGCCGGCGACCCGGAACACGCCGTCGGCGAAGCTGATGTCGGCGACCGCCGCTTCGAAGACGTGGGCCGCGGCGATCTTGCCCTTCTCGATGACCCGGTCGGAGGCTTCGACGATCGCCACCCCTTCGGCGGTCAAGGACCGCGAGCCACCCGTCCCGCCACCGCGGGCGATCGCATCCGTGTCGCCCTGGACGATGCGGACCTTCTCGAAGGGCACCCCCAGCCGCTCGACCAGGACCTGGGCGTAGGCCGTCTCGTGACCTTGACCGTTGCTCTGGGTCCCGACCAGGACCTCGACCGTGCCGTCCTCGGCGAAGCGCACCGTGGCGTGCTCGGTCGGATCCCCCATGGTGGATTCGATATAGTAGCACAGGCCGATGCCGCGAAGCCGGCCGCGCGCGGCGGCTTCCGCTCGCCTGGCCGGGAAGCTCGTCCACTCGGCCCGCTCGAGCGCGGCATCCATCACCCGCTCGAACTCGCCCGAATCGTAGACCTCGCCGGCGGCGGTCTTGAACGGCATCTGCTCGGGGCGGATGAAATTCTTGCGCCGCAGCTCGATGCGATCGACCCCCAGCTCGGCCGCGGCCAGATCCATGAGCCGCTCGATGCAGTAGATCGACTCCGGCCGCCCGGCACCGCGATAGGCGTCGACCGGCACGGTGTTGGTGAACACGGCTTTGACACCGTAGCTCAGGCATTTGACGTCGTAGACCCCGGGCAGCACCTTGAGCGCCGCCCCGGTCGGAATGAAGGGCGCGAAGAAATAATAATAAGCGCCCATGTTGGCGATCACGTTGCAGCGCAGGCCCAAGATGCGATGGTCGGCGTCGAAAGCGAGCTCGGCCACCGTGACGTGGTCGCGGCCCTGGCTGTCGGAGAGGAACCCTTCACTGCGCTCGCTCGTCCACTTGACCGGTCGGCCGAGCTTGCGGGCGGCCATGGCGCACAGCGTGTACTCGCCGTAGAACATCGCCTTCATGCCGAAGCCGCCGCCCACGTCGGGGGTGACCACCCGCACCTTCTCGGCGGGCAGGCCGAGATTGGCGGCCAGCACGTCACGGAACGCCCAGCCCCCCTGGGTGCAGGTGTGAACGGTGAGCTTGCCCGCCGCCGCGTCCCATTCGGCGACCGCGGCGCGCGGCTCCATGGGGTTGCACACGAGCCGGTTGTTGACGAGCTCGAGGCGGACGATCCGGGCGGCCTCGGCGAAGGCCCGGGCGACCGCCTGCTCGTCGCCGTAATGCCAATCGAAGGCGAGGTTACCGGGGCAGGCCTCGTGCACCGGCGGGGCGTCGGACGAGAGCGCCCCCGCGGTGTCGACCACCGCCGGCAGGAGTTCGTAGTCGACCTCGACGAGTTCGGCCGCGTCGCGGGCTTGGGCCTTGGTCTCGGCCACCACGAAGGCGACCTTGTCGCCCACGTAGCGGACCTTGTCGCGGCACAGGATCGGGTGCGGCGGCATCGGCGCGCGCGAGCCGTCCCGATTGGTGATCGGCACGAAGCAGGGGATCGACGCGTCGCCGGTGTCGGCGGCGGTCAGCACCGCGAGCACGCCCGGAGCGGCCGCGGCCTTGCTCGTGTCGATCCGGCGGATGCGGGCGTGGGCGTGCGGGCTGCGCACCACGACGCCGTAGGCCTGACCGGGGAGGTTGACGTCGTCGGTGTAACGACCCCGGCCGGTGACCAATCGTTGGTCCTCGACGCGCCGCACCGGTTGGCCGATCCCGAACTTCGCCATCGCCCCCTCCGTGTTCTCGTCTCGCCGGCCGGCGAGCGCCGATGGGCGATATAGAGGCGGGCCGTCGGCCGCTCAACCGCCGCGCCGGAAGAGCCGGTAGGCGCCGGTGCCGGTGGCCAACAGCGGCCCGTCGGGGGTGCCTTGAGCCAGGTGCAGCGCGAGGTGCGCGACGCTGCGGCCCAGATGGTCGAGCCGGGCGCAGGCGACCACCCGCCCCGGCCGGGCGGCGCGCACGAAATTGGCACACAAGGAGATCGTGGCGATCCGCTGGAGCTCCTCGCCCACCGCCAGGGCCGCCGTCACCCCGCCCACCGTGTCCAGCAACACGAGCGTGACCCCGCCGTGGCCGAGCCCGTACTGGCTCAGGTGCTTCTCTTCGAGGTCGAGCTCGACCAGGAGCCCGGCCGCCTCGTCCCAGCCGAACCGATAGCCCACGAGCCGCTCGAAGGGCCCGGTGAGCGGCCGACCGCCGGCGCGCGCCAGCGCGGCCTCCAACCGTGCCCGGTCGAGCGCGCTCACAACCACCCCCGCCGCTTGAAGAGCCAATAGGGCAGCACCGCGGAGAGCACCATGAGCAGGAGGGCGAAGGGATAGCCGAGCGGCCAGGAGAGCTCGGGCATGTGCTCGAAGTTCATCCCGTAGATGCTGGCGATGAGCGTGGGTGGCAGGAAGACCACCGCAACGACCGAGAAGATCTTGATGATGTTGCTCTGCTCGATGTTGATGAGGCCGAGCGTGGCCTCCAGGAGAAAGCCGATCTTCTGGGACAAGAAGGTGGTGTGATCCAACAGCGACTGCACGTCGCGCAGCGTGGCCTTGGCCCGGGCCCGGGTCTCCTTGCGGTTGCCCCCGGCCGCCAGCTCGCTGGTGGCCAGGGCCAGGAGCACCCGCTGCAAGGTGAGCAGGCTCTCGCGCACGGTGGCCGCGGTGTCACCGGCACGGCCGACCCGCTCGACGATCTCGACCAGATCGGGACGGGGGGCCAGCTTGCCGTTGCGACCGGTCCCGCCGAAGGTCCGGCGCGACAAGCCGTCGACCTCGACGTCGGTCTTCTCGAGCACGTCGGCCAGGCGCGCCACGATCTGCTCCAAGATCCACAAGAGGACGGCCTGCGCGCTCACCAGCCCGGCCCCGGCGCGCTCCAGCCGTGGCCGGATGGTACGGAACGGCTGGGGATCGTCGTAGCGCAGGGTGACCAGCCGATCGCCCTTGAGGATGAAGGTCACCTCGGTGGTGGCCGGCGGCGGCTCGTCGGCGTGGATGACCAGCGTGGCGGTGGCGAACAGCGCCTCGTTCTCCTCGTAGACCCGGGCCGAGGCCTCGATCTCGCGCATCTCCTCGCGCGAAGGCATCGACACGCCGAGCGCCTCCTCGACCAGTCGGACCTCCGCGGGTGAGGGTGCGCGCAGATCGAGCCAGACGATTTCGGGTGCGAGCGGAGCCGCAGGAAGCTGCTCGTGCACGACGAGCTCGCGGGCGCCGCGCGTGAACGTGCCGAGCATCGATCCTCCGCGCCGATCGCGGGCCTCCTTAGCGGCGATCGCCGGCCGCTCCAACCGTACCGCCGTCGCAAACGGTGCGGTCGGCGCCCGGTCAGGCGGCGCGGGCCACCGGTCGCGCGCCGGCCAGCCAGCGCCGCCGCCAGGCCTCCAGCATCAACACGTTCCACAAGGGGAAGCGGCGATCGGCGAGGCCCGCGAGATGCTGCCGCCAGGCCTCGCGCACCGGCCCCGGCGCCACCAGCCCGGCCTCGGCCAACCGCTGCGGCGCCAACAGCTCCTCCGCCCAGTCCCGCAACGGTCCTTTGAGCCACTCGTGGATCGGCACGGAGAAGCCGCGCTTGGGTCGGTCGATCAGCTCCGGCGGGAGGTGGCGGGCGAGCAACCGGCGCAGCGCCCACTTGGTGGCCCCGGGCCGGGCGCGAAAGCCCGCCGGCAGCCGCCAGACCAGCTCGACCACCCGGTGGTCGAGCAGCGGGCAGCGCGCCTCCAGGCTCACCGCCATGGTGGCCCGGTCGAGTTTGGCCAGGATGTCCTCCGGCAGCCAGCCCAACAGATCGAGCAGCTGGAGCCGGGCCTGGAGATCGCCCACCCGTGCGGCGAGCGAGCCGTCGAAGCCGGGTGGCAGCGGCACCGGCGCCCCGGTCAAGGCTTCGGGCTCGCTCCAGTGCGCGGCGATCTCGAGGCTCGCCCACTCCGGAGGCCCCGAAAGGAGCCGGGCCAGCCGCCGAACCCGTTCGCCCAATCGCGCCGGCTCCAAGCGGGCGGGAACCAGCGCGGCGGGTGCGGCGAGCCCGGCCGGGACCCGCCCCAGGACCGCCGCCACCGCCCGCCGCGGTGCCGCCTCGAGCGCTCCCAGCCGGAAGGCCCACCTGGCCGCCTCGCGGTAGCGGCGATAGCCGGCGAACAGCTCGTCGCCGCCGTCCCCGGACAGCGCCACGACGACGTGGCGGCGTGCCAGGCGCGCCACGAGCAGGGTCGGGATCGCCGAGGCGTCGGCGAAGGGCTCGTCGAACCATTCGGGCAGCTCGGGGACCACCGCCAGGGCCTGCCTCGGGCCGACCACGAGCTCGTGGTGCTCGGTACCGAGACGGTGCGCCACCGCCCGGGCCTCGGCCGCCTCGTCGAAGGCCGGGTCGGTCGAGCCGATGGTGAAGGTGGCGAGCGGCCGGCCGGAGACCCGTCGAGCCAGCGCCACCACGGTGGTGCTGTCGATCCCACCCGACAGGAACGCGCCGACCGGCACGTCGGCCACCAGCCGGCGGCGCACGGCATCCGTCAAGAGCGTCTCCAGCCGTTCCAGCAGGACGGGCTCGGGCTCGTCGAGGGGCGAAGCGAGCCCCGCTTCGACCACCGCCACCGGATCCCACCAGCGCCGCACCGTGATCCGGCCCTGTGCGTCGCAGCGCAGCAGCGTGCCGGGCTCGAGTTTGTGCACGCCCGCGAGGATCGATCGGGCGCCGGGCACGTAGCCGAGCCGTAGATAGAGGCCCAGCGCCTCGCGATCGACCCGCGGCTCGAAGGTCGGATCGACGAGCAGGCACTTGAGCTGTGAGGCGAAGCGCAGCCGGCCGCGGCTCTCGCCCCAGTAGAGCGGCTTCTTGCCGAGCCGGTCGCGGGCCAGCCACAGCACCCGCTCCGCCCGATCGAACAGGGCGAAGGCGAACATGCCGCCGATCCGCTCGAGGGTCGCCTCGACCCCGAACCGCTCGCACGCCTCCACGAGCACCTCGGTGTCGGAGGTCCCGCGTGGCCGCCAGCCCGTCGTGGCGAGCCGGGCGGCCAGCTCCTCGGCGTCGTAGAGCTCGCCGTTATAGACGATCACGTGCCGGCCGCTCACCGAGAGCATGGGCTGATGGCCGGTCGGAGACAGGTCGCGGATGGCCAGGCGGCGAAAGCCCAGGGCGAGCCCGGTCGCGGCCTCGACGAACTCGCCCCCGTCGTCGGGGCCGCGGTGGACGATCGGCGCCGCCATCGCCCGGGCGAGAGCCGCCAGGGCCGCAGGATCACCCGCGCGCCGATCCCAGAAGCCGGCCAGACCGCACATCGCGTCCCTCCACCGCGCGCATCTAGGGGTGGAAGGAGCGCGGGCTCAACCGCGCGAGCGGGCCACGCCGTACCGGCGAGCCCCGGAGTGTGGCAACGGATGCTTCAAACAGCCGCGGCGTGGCGCGCGGGCGACGCCGCCAGATAGCGATCGAAGATCGTGGCCGCCACCCGCAGAAGCGGCCGATACGCAGGCGGCACGCGCAGCATCGTGCCGTCGCGGACGACGACGCCCAGGCGCACGAGCTCGGCCAGCCGCTCGCGGTCGACCACGCAATCCTCCGGCTCGACTCCGTGCCGGGCGGCGAGCACCGCCAGGTCGACGACACCCTCGCACATGATCCGCTCGATCGCCTCGCGCTCCAGCCGGTCGCGGGCCGAGAGGGCGAGGCCCCGAGCGGTGGGCAGTCGACCCTCGCTCACCGCCTTCCGCCAGGCCGGGATCTCGTGGAGGTTCTGGACGTAGCCCTCGTGGAAGCTGGAGATCGCCGAGGCCCCCAGCCCCACGAGCGTATCGGCGCGATCGGTCGTGTAGCCCTGGAAGTTGCGCCGCAACCGGCCCTCGGCCGCGGCTCTGGCCATGGGATCGTCGGGCCGGGCGAAATGGTCGAGGCCGATCGCCACGTAGCCGGCGGCTTCGAGCGCCTCGGCCATCGCCTCGAACTGCGCCACCCGCTCGATTGCATCGGGAAGCTCGCGCTCGTCGATCAACCGCTGGTGCTTCTTGAGGCTGGGCAGGTGGGCGTAGCCGAAGATCGCCACCCGATCGGGGGCGGCCGGCAACAGCGCCGCCACGGTCGCCCGACAGCTCGCCACCGACTGCCGCGGCAGCCCGTAGAGCAGGTCGACGTTGATGCGACCGATGCCCGCGGTCCGCAGCGCGTCGATCACCGAAAGTGTCCGCTCGACGCTCTGGATCCGGTTGATCGCCGCTTGGACCGCGGGGTCGAAGGATTGCACGCCGAGGCTCGCCCGGTTCACGCCCCAGGCCGCGAGGGCGTCGATCATCTCGCGCTCGAGGAAGCGCGGGTCGAGCTCGACGGCGTGCTCGGCGTCGGCGGCGATCCGGAAGCGGCGGCGCAGCCGCTTGACCAGCCGGCCAAAAGCTGTGGGGCCGATGCTCGTGGGCGTGCCCCCACCCCAATGCAGGTGCCCCACGGCGATCCGCTCGGGCAAGAGCGCCGCCACGAGCTCGATCTCGTGGGCCAGCCGGTCGGCGTACGCGGCCGGCCGCGCGGCATCCGGGGCGATCGCGGTGGTACAGCCGCAATACCAGCAGAGCTGCCGGCAATAGGGCACGTGCAGATAGAGCGAGATCGGCCGATCGGCCGGCACCGCCGCGAGCCAGGCGGCGTGCTCGGCCGGGCCGATCCGCGGCGAGAAGTGCGGAGCGGTCGGATAGCTCGTGTAACGCGGCACCCGAGCCGCCTCGAACAGCCTCACCAGATCGGCGCGCATCCCCGCCCGTCCCTCGTTCGATTGGAATGCTGCTCCGGTCGAGGGCTCGCCGCCTTGATCTGGATCAAGCGACGGGTTGCGCGGGGGCTGCGGTTCGGCTTGAAAGCCGCGCGTCGAGGCCCAAATCGGTGCCGCGCGCACAGCAGGGCGCGGGTCGGCGGCCGGCATCGGCCGCGGACCACGACCCGCCCACGGGTTCGGGGAGATGCCGATCGTGCAGGAGATGGTCAGGCTCGACCGGCTGACCAAACGGTTCGGTTCGGTCCGCGCCGTCGAGGAGGTGAGCTTCTCGGTCGCCAAGGGCGAGGTGCTGGGCTTTCTCGGCCCCAACGGCGCCGGCAAGTCGACCACGATGCGCATGCTCACGGGCTTCTTGCTGCCCACCGCCGGCCGCGCCCAGGTGGCGGGTTTCGACGTCGTCGAGGCCCCGCTCGAGGCCAAGCGGCGCATCGGCTACCTGCCCGAGGGGGCGCCGCTCTACGGCGACATGACGCCGCTCGCCTTCCTGCGCTTCGTGGGCGGCATGCGGGGGCTCTCCGGTCAGGAGCTGCGGCGGCGGGTGGCCGAGGCCATCACCCGCACCAGCCTCGAGGAGGTGGCGCACCGGCCGATCGACACGCTCTCCAAAGGCTTTCGCCGGCGGGTCGGGCTGGCCCAGGCGATCCTCCACGACCCGCCGGTGCTCATCCTCGACGAGCCGACCGACGGCCTCGATCCCAACCAGAAGCACGAGGTCCGCAAGCTCATCCGCGAGATGAGCGCACAGAAGGCGATCATCGTCTCCACCCACATCCTCGAGGAGGTCGATGCGGTCTGCCATCGAGCGGTGATCATCGCCCGCGGCCGGATCGTGGCCGACGCCCGCCCCGACGAGCTGCGCCGCCGCGACCCCGCTCACAACGCCGTGCGGCTCACCGTCGAACGCGAGCGGGAGGCGGAGGCGGCCGAGGCCTTGCGGGCGCTCAATTCCGTGCGCGCGGTCGAGACGCTCGAGCGGGTGAACGGTGTCGCCACCTTGCGGGTGCTGCCGGTGGACGGCGCCGACCTCGGTCCCACGGTCGCGCAGCTGCTGCACGGTCGCGGCATCCGCGTCGAGCATCTCGAGGTCGAGCCCGGTCGGCTCGACGAGGTGTTCCGCGCGCTCACCGCCGGCAGTCCGTCCTGATCGAGGAGGTCACGGTCGTGGATCCCGTCCGGGTGGTCCTGCAGCGCGAGCTGGCGGCCTATTTCACCACGCCGCTCGCCTACGTGTTCATCGTCATCTTCCTGGCCCTGGCCGGTGCCTTCACCTTCTTCGTGGGAGCGTTCTTCGAGCGCGGTCAGGCCGACCTCGAGCCTTTCTTCGTGTTCCACCCCTGGCTCTATCTGTTCCTCGTCCCGGCGGTGGCGATGCGGCTGTGGGCCGAGGAGCGGCGTACCGGCACGATCGAACTGTTGTTGACCCTGCCCGCCTCGACCTTCCAGATCGTCCTGGGCAAGTTCCTGGCCGCTTGGATCTTCACCGGCATCGCGCTCGCCCTCACCTTCCCCTTGTGGATCACGGTGAATTATCTGGGCGAGCCGGACAACGGTGTGATCCTCGCCGCTTATCTCGGCTCCTGGGCGATCGCCGGGGCGTTCATCGCGATCGGCTCGTGCGCCTCGGCCTTGACCAAGAACCAGGTGATCGCTTTCGTGCTCGGGGCGGCGATCTGCTTCGTCTTCCTGATGAGCGGGCTCGATCTGGTCCTGGCCGCGTTCCGCGGCTGGGCGCCACCGTTCGTCGTGGATCTCGTGGCCTCGTTCAGCTTGCTCACCCACTTCAACGAGCTGATGCGCGGGGTGGTGAACGCCGCCACCGCGGTCTATCTCGGCACGCTCGTCGTGGTGTGCCTGCTCGTCAACACACTGATCGTCGATCTCGAGAAGGCCGGCTGAGGGAGCGTCCACGCATGGCCGACCGCAAGAAGCTCTCGATCGTCGGGCTCGTGCTCGCCGCGGTCCTGCTCGTCGCCACGACCGCCTGGGCGACCTTGACCTTGCGGCCCTACAAGCTCGACCTCACGCAGAACCGGCAGTACACGATCTCCGAACCGACCCGCGCGCTCCTGGCCCGGATCGAGGAGCCGATCACCTTGCGCTACTACGTGTCGCGCGGGGTGCGCGAGGCCAATCCGTTCCTCGCCTCCTACGCCGATCGCGTGCGGGATCTGCTCAAGGCCTACGTGGCGGCGAGCAACGGCCGCATCGAGCTCGAGATCATCGACCCGGCGCCGTTCTCCCCCGAGGAGGACCGCGCGGTCGGCTTCGGGCTGCAGCCGATCGCGCTCGACGGCGCGACCAACGGCTATTTCGGCATCGCCGGGACCAACAGCACCGACGATGTCGACGTGATCCCGGTGCTCTCGCCCGAACGCGAGCGCTTCCTCGAATACGATCTCTCCCGCCTGGTCTACAACCTCGCCCATCCCGAGAAGCCGGTGGTGGCGGTGATCACCGGACTGCCGATCAACGGCGATCCCCTGGCCCAATATCGTCCCTGGCAGATCTACGAGCAGCTCGGCCAGTTCTTCTCGCTGCGTTACATGGGGGGTGACATCGGCAGCTTCGATCCCGAAGTAAAGATCCTGCTGGTCGTCCACCCCACCCGGCTGTCGGACAAGACGCTGTTCGCCATCGATCAGTTCGTGCTGCGCGGCGGCAAGGTGCTGGCCTTCGTCGACCCGCATTCGGAAGCGGCGGCCATGCGCTCGCGCGTGCCGCCCACCGGTGCCCAGGCTTCCTCGCTCGGGCCCCTCCTCGCGGCTTGGGGTGTCGAGCTCGAGGAGGGCAAGTTCGTGGCCGACCGGCGCGCCGCCCGTCAGGTCCAATATCCCTCCGGTGGCCGCCAGCAGATCGTCGATTACCTGGCCTGGCTCGCCTACGACCGCACCGCCTTGGCACCGGGTGAGGTGATCACGGCCGAGCTCAACCGGCTGACCTTCGCCTCGCCGGGAATCATCCGCCGGCGCGAGGGAGCCACCACCGAGCTCGTCCCGCTCGTCGTCTCGACCCCCGACAGCCAGGCGATGCCGGTCGACAAGATCGCGACCTTCCCCGATCCCCTGGGCCTGATCCGTGCCTTCCAGTCGGACGGCGAGCGCAAGGTGATCGCCGCGCGCATCGAGGGGCCGGTCAAGTCGGCCTGGCCCGAGACGCTGCCCGAGGGTGTCGAGGCGCCGAGCGATCGGCGCACCGAGTCGGAGGGGCCGGTGTCGATCGTGTTGGTCGCCGACACCGATCTGCTCGAGGATCGCGCCTGGCTCGCCACCCAGAACCTGTTCGGTCAGCAGGTCACCGTGCCGCTGGCCGACAACGCCCATTTCGTCGCCAACGCGCTCGACTATCTGGCCGGGGCCTCGGTGCTCGGCGGTTTGCGCGGTCGCGAGGTGACGCTGCGCCCGTTCGTGCGGGTGGAGGAGATCCGCCGGCAGGCCGAAGCCAATTTCCGGGCCAAGGAGCAGGAGCTGCTCGAGCGCCTCAAGAGCCTGCAGGACAAGCTCGCCTCGCTCGAGGTCAAGCGCGGCGGCGAGGAGGGCGTGCTGCTCACGGCCGAGCAGCGGGCGGAGATCGACGCGGCGCGGGCTGAGCTGTTGGAGACGCGGCGCGAGCTTCGCGACGTCCAATACGCGTTGCGGCGGGACATCGAGAGCTTGCGCGACCGGCTGCGGCTCGCGAACATCGTGGCCGTGCCGGTGCTGGTGGCGGGAATCGGCATCGTCGTGGCACTCGTGCGGCACGCTCGGACGCGCCGCCGGTTCGCCGTGGCTTGAGGCGGGAGGCACCCATGTCGCCCAGAGCGGTTCTGGTCTTGGCCAGCGTCACGTTGGGTGCGGTGGCACTCGCCGCACACGCGATCATGCAGCGCGACCTGCCGATCACCGCGATGGTCGTCGACGAGCCCCTGTTGCCCGGGCTCGCCGAGCGGCTGAACGAGGTCGCACGGATCGAGGTCACGAGCGAAGGGAAGCGGGCGACGATCCGGCGCACCGAGCGGGGCTGGGTGGTCGACGAGCTCGACGGCTACCCGGTCGACCCGGCCAAGGTCCAAGCGCTGGCCCGCGGGCTGGTGGCGGCTCGGCTCCTGGAGCCCAAGACCGACCGGCCGGAACGGTACGCGCGCCTCGAGCTCGACGCGGAGAAGGAGGGCAGTCGAGCCCGTCAGGTCGTCTTGAAGGACGGCGAAGGCAAGACCATCGCCTCGTTGGTGATCGGCAAGACCCGCTACGGGGCCTTCGGGCCCGGACGTGGTGCGGTCTACGTGCGGCGCGCCGAGGAGGCGCGCACCTGGCTGGCCGATCGCCGGATCGAGGTGCCGCAAGAGCCGCTGGACTGGCTCGATCGGCAGTTCCTCGACATCCCCAAGGAGGCGGTGGCGAGCGTCGTGCTGCGGCCCGGGACGCCCGATGAGGTGGTGGTGAGCCGCGCCAGCCGCGAGGAGACCGAGCTCAGCTTGCGCGACCTGCCGGAGGGCCGCACCGCCGACAAGGACAAGCTCGATCGACTGCAGGGCTCGCTCGCCTCGTTGTGGATGCAAGACGTGCGCTCGGCCGCCTCGCTGCCCTTCGCCGAGGACGCGCCACGCAGCCGCTTCACCACCGTCGACGGGCTCGTGATCGAGGCGGTCGTCCACAAGGAAGGCGAGGGGGACGAGGCGACCTTCTGGGTGCGGTTTTCGACCGGCACCGGTGAGGCGCTGCCCGGTGAGCCGAGCAACGGGGCCGCGCCCGTGGCCGAGCGGGCCAGTCAGCTCGGCGCCCGGCTCGACGGCTGGGCCTTCAAGCTCTCCCGCTGGTCGGCCGAACGCTTCACCTGGACCCGCGAGGACCTGCTGGAGCCGGCCCAGAAGACCAGCTGAGCCCGAGCGCCGGGTCCGGCTTCGGCCGGTGCCGGCCGATCTGCGGCTCTTGTCTGCGTGCGCCGGATCGGCCAGGCTCGCGGCGGAAGGCCGAGGGAGGGTTCGTGACGGCTCTGGTCAACCCGCTGCGCGTCAAGCTCGCCCGCGGGGAGCCGGTGGTCGGGACCTTCGTCTCCCTGCCCTCGCCGCCCTTCGCCCAGATCCTGGCCGCCTGCGGCTTCGACTTCCTGATCGTCGACTGCGAGCACGGGCCGATCTCCGCCGAGACCGCGCAGGCGATGATCACCGCGACGGCGGTTTCGCCCTGCGTGCCTCTGGCCCGCGTCGCCTGGAACCTACCCTGGCTCGCCAAGCCGCTGCTCGACGCCGGGGCGCGGGGCATCGTCTTCCCCCTGATCCGCTCGGCCGAAGACGCGCGCCGGGCGGTCGCCGCCTGTCGCTACGCACCCGCGGGCGAGCGCGGCTGGGGCCCGTTCTACGCGCCCTCGCGCTGGGGGCTGGCACCCTTCGAGTACAGCGCCGCCGCCGATCGGGCCGTGCTCACCATCCTGTTGATCGAGCACGTCGACGCGGTGCGGGCGATCGACGCGATCGCGGCCGTGCCCGGGGTCGACGTGGCAATGATCGCCCCTTACGACCTGTCCACGAGCCTCGGGATCCCGGGTGCCTTCGATCATCCGGATTTTCGCGCCGCGGTCGCCGAGGCCGAGCGCGGCATTCGTGCCGCGGGCCTGGTCCCAGGTGGCCTCGCGCCCGACGCCGAGCGCGCCAACGCCCTGATCGAGCGCGGCTATCGCTTCGTGTGCCTGGCTTACGACGTGGCCTTGATCGAAACCGCGATGCGTCGCCTTCTGGCCGGCTTGCGCCGGCCGCCGGCGCCGTCCGAGCCGCCGCGGGCCTAGAGCGGTTTGGACCCCTCGCCGGTGAGCTTGGCCGGCGGAGCGGCCTCGGGTGAGGGGGTGAGCGGCTCTTGAACCGGCGCCAGCGTGGGAGCGGCGGTCTCGGCCGGCTCCACCACGGCGCGGATCGGCCGCGGCTCGGCAGCGGGAGCGAGCCCTTTGCCCGCCGGGAGAGGCTCGTCCGGTGCGCCGAGCCCGTTCATCACCGCTTGGACGACGTGCAGGAGCTGCGGGCTCTCGGCCGGGCCCACGAGAGCGAAGACCAGCTGACCGCGTCGCCAATGGAGCGAGACGAAGCCTTCCCCGACCATCGTGAAGGCCTGCTCGGCGTTGGAGGAGACGACGCCCACGTAGAGATCGACCGTCCGGCCCCCGGCGTCCGTCCAGGCGAGGCGAACGGCCGGCGCGCTCCCGTTCTCCAGGACCTCGCCGCCCACCGGCACGAGTCCCAACCCGCGCAGGTCCGGCAGCTCCAGGGGCTGATCGCGCAGATGGCCGGCCAGCCAGGCGAGCGAGCGCTCGCGATCGCCCTGCGGCCGGGTAGTTCCCCCGTCGAGCCGACCGCCGAACGGGAATTCGGGACCCCCGAATTCCGGCTCGTAGACGACCGCAGCGGCGAGCCGCTCGCCGTCGCCTTCCGACCGGCCCACGAGCCCCAGCACGGCCACCAGCAGCAAACTCGCGGCGATCAGCCCGGCGCCCCCCCGTGCGAGCAGCCGCTGCCGGCGCGCCCGCAGGACCCGATCGGCCAGCGCCCGCTGCAGCTCTGGCGCGAAGCCGGCTGCGAACCCCTCGAGCCCTTCGCGGATGCGGGCCAAACCGGCGAGCTGGCGGCGATAGGCCTCGACCCGTTCGCGGTCGGCGCCGTCCACCAGAAGATGGGCGAGCACCGCACCCCGGCGATGGGCCGACAACCGACCGTCGACCAGGGCGTGCAGCTCGCCTTCGTCCACTGTCGACCGCAACTTCGCGGTCCCTCGGGTCATTTGACCACTCGCAATCTGGCCTTGCTGCCCTGGGTGGTGAGACGGCGCAACGCCTCTCGCCCGCGGGACAGCCGCGACATGACCGTTCCCACGGGCACTCCTAACACATTCGCCGCCTCGAGGTAGCTCATTCCCTCGAGGCCCACGAGCAAGACCACCTCACGTTGTTCTTTCGGCAACAGTTGGAGTGCGGCAACCAGGTCACGCAGCTCGACCCAGTCCTGCTGCCGTGGCGGCGCCAGCAGATCGGCGATCACCGTTTCGATGGGAACGTCGCTGCGCCGGGCCTGCCGCCGCCGGTGGCCGTCGATGAACACGTTGTGCAGCGTGGTGAAAAGATAGGCTCGTAAATCTTTGACTTTCAGCCATGATCGCGTCTGGGCGATGACCCGCACCAGACATTCCTGGACGAGATCGTCGGCGTCGTGCGGGTCGCCCACGAGCAACAGCGCGTAGCGCCTGAGGCCCGAGACGTGCTCCAGCACCTCCTCGTCGACCGGCCGCCGGGCGGGTCCAGCCTCGTATCGCTCCTCCGAGGAATCGAAATCGTCGGTTTCGGGGTCCCAGGGCAAGTCTGGGCCTCCTTCTTGGTTGGGTCTCGCTTACGGGCCGACGCCGACGACGCCGCCCCCGCGACGCCCCGGGTTCCCCGGTGGCGCGCGGTCGATGGTGAACGACCGCCTCCCGTTGAACACAGCACGGCGTCGCGCGCAACCCTGAAGGTCGAGGCTGATCTCGCCGAGAAAGGGCTCCACCGGTCGTCGCACCGGTGGAGCCAGTCGTCGGGCGGTGAACATGCGAGGCTCGCCTCCGGCCTGGAACCGACCGTGACGACCCGGGGTGCTCGAAGCGCCCCTCCCCGCACCCCGACCGACGCACCCGGCCGGGCTTTATTCCCGCCGCTCCGGCGGCCTCGCCGACGCCCGCTCGGCCGCTCGTTGCCGCACGTAACGGCCCGGTGCCGGCTCGATCACCCGGAGGCCGCCCTCGCCCGGCCGCCGCGCCGGCACGCTCCGGCCGCCGCCACGGCCGAGCCGGCCCAGCGGGAGGACGAGCATTGAGCGCCGCGCTCGCCCCCGTCGTGGTCCTCGGGATCGGCAACCCGCTCCGCGGCGACGACGCGGT
>FWPV01001611.1_pt1 | contig 58670 bp, 57 predicted proteins | sample 2228371 | NCBI WGS metagenome assembly FWPV01 (sample SAMEA103939776, study PRJEB20133) | metagenome
TGACACAGGCGTCTAGCTCTTCTTCATATTTGACTATACCCACTCCCTGGGCGGTCGACGCCGACGCCTCTGGCTTCAGTTATCCAGCCAAACTCTTTTAGGATAGCCTGGCTGTAAGTAACGCGGCCAGTGACCTTGTCTAAAGGGGCCGTTACCAGAAGCAGGGCTGCCTTAGCCATCATTTCTGGCGGTTCTGCCCGCGGGTCCTCTGGTCCAGATGCCATTCTAAAGTATAGGGTGCCGGGTGTGACCACGAGCTGAGATGGGGACAGAGCAGTCACGCAGATGCCATACTGGTATACTTCTTCAGCCAATCCTTGAGTGAATCTTTCTATCGCCGCCTTCTGGGCTCCATATTTTGTACCGGCATATGCAGAGACGTCTCTACTTTTGTAAGGCCCGCGCCCTGGTCCAATTGCAGCACTTGAGGAGATGTTCACAATGGCTCCGCTTTTGCGGCCTATCATGTCTGGCAGCACTAGCTTGGTCAGTATGAAAATCGCGCGTGGCCCTACTGCCCACGATGTGTCCCACTGTTTGAGTGACATATCTTTGATAGGCATGAAGTAGCTCACTGCTGCATTGTTTATCAGGATGTCCACGGGACCGAATGCCTCTTTGGCCCTTGCTACAAGCTGATTGCAGTCCTCTTCCTTTGATAGGTCGGCCTGAACTGCTAAGGCGACACCGCCAGCTGCCTCAATTTCTGAGACCGTGGTGGTCAATGAGCCTTGGAAGAGTTTATGGTCCCCTTCGTGCAAAGAACGGGCAGCACAGACCACTCTAGCCCCTTCAGACGCAAACAGCTTTGCAATTGCTTTGCCGATGCCGCGGCTTGCGCCAGTCACTATTGCTACTTTTCCATCAAGTTTGCCCATTGCACGCCCCTTTCCTTGAAGTGTTTGCTAGAATGTAGGTGAAATAATAGTGATTTGTCAAATGGCTCGGATTCCCCCAATTAGCAGAAGGGACAACGCATTGACTGGCTCACCACTGTGGCCTTAACACGTACTTTTCCGTGATAGGGGCAATCGAGCTCATAGTTTGCCCTGACTATACGTACATCATCAGGGGGCCTGGATAGATTTGCCGGCTTCGATAATATCTGGTCTATGGCGTGGCTGAACTCGTTAGTCTTACTTTCATGGTATCGCGCGCCGCATTTTGGGCACCTTGTGGCGTCAGGCAAGGCGATACATCCACATCTCGGACACTCGGCCCTCTCCTTTATGGCTTGTAACATGCTCTTCCTCCTTGTCACGATATTTCCTGACACTGTTTTTACGTTTGTGAGTCCTATAGTTTTCTAATTACTGCTATAACCTTTCCCTGGATCTCCACATTATCCGGTGTTGTATAAAGTGGGCGCATTTGGGAGTTAGCCGGCTGCAAACGTACTCTTCTATTTTCCTGAAAGATCCTCTTGAGAGTGACCTCTTGTCTGTCCTTGAGCCAGACGGCTACCATATCTCCATCCTTTGCCGTGCTGACCGGCTCCAGAAGCACTATATCCCCATCATCTATGAGGGCATCCACCAGGGAGAGCCCTTTGACTTTCAAAGCATACACGTTCTTACCTGCGGTAAAGTCTTCAGCAACATCGATGGTTTCTGAAGCTTCACTTTGCCAGGTTTCAGCGGTGGGCACCGGGATCGGTTCGCCCGCGGCAATTGTACCCAGAAGCGGCACCGGGACAGTTTTCTTCCTATTAGTAAGCTGGATACTCCGGAACACTTCCGGATCGCGGTGTATGTAACCTTCCCTTTCGAGCACATTCAAGTGGTGTTGTACTACAGCAGTGGAGCTTATGTTGCAACCTCTGAGAATATCCCTTACAGTGGGGGCATACCCCTTTGCTGCAATGAAATCGTGAATAAATCTCAGTATGCTTTGCCGCGTTCTGTTTGTGGGAGATGGTTTTCTCATTTTCTCCATCCTTTAGTAAAACATAAGTTCTAAAAACAAGTGTACAACTGATTTCGCCATTTGTCAAGTCCTGATGGTAGTCTGCTAATGATCTGGGGCAGTCTGCCTGTGGAGAAAAAGATTCAGCCCCTCGGGGAGAGGGGCTGAATTTCACAGCATTATGGTGGAAACTAAGCCAGGCCTATCTGTTGTGCTACTATCTCTCTATGGAAGTCGGTACCACCGAAGGCGGCGTCTGCTGATTTTGACCTTCTGTAGTAGAGTGATATATCGTGGTCGTAGGTGACACCGATAGCCCCGTGTAGTCTTACTGCCCATTTGGCTATGTTTTTGTAGGCCTCGTTGACAAATGCTTTTGCCATAGAGGCCTCCTTTTCACAGGGCATGCCAACTGATTCCATCCATGCAACCTTGTAGACAAGGTATCGGCTGGTCTGCATTGCCGTCCACATATCAGCCATAATGTGCTGCAGGGCTTGGAATGCCCCGATAGGCCTGTCATATTGCACCCTTTCCTTAGAGTATGCCACAGTTGTTTCCACGCACACCTGCATAGCTCCCACAGACTCAGCGCATTTGATGATGGCTCCTTTGCGCAAAAAGTCTTTCACTACGGGCCATCCTTCGTCCAGTTTACCCAGCAGGTTATCTTTGGGCACGGATACATTGTCGAAACGGACTTCACAGAGCTTGTCATCGGCTATAGTTGGCATCACCTCACATTTTATTCCCGGTGTCTTGGCGTCGACCAGAAACAGGCTTATGCCTTTCTCTGGGCCACCGCCAGACTTTGTCCGGGCAACACAGACCATATAGTCAGCAACGTGCGCCATCTCCACGAACATCTTCGTGCCATTGATGACAAAACTGTCACCTTGTGCATTGGCGCTCACGGTCACACCGGCTGCGTTGAAAGTACCTTCAGCCTCCAGAAGGGCAGTGGTTAAGATCAAATCGCCTTTGGCTATGCTGGGCAGAAATTTTTTCTTCTGCTCTTCTGTTCCTGCCTCCATGATGGGGAACGTACTGGTTACTGTGCAGAAGAATGGCCCGGGCAGGATGTTGCGGCCTATCTCTTCGGCAAGTACCGTAAGGTCTTGGAACGTGTATCCCATGCCATCGTATTGCTCCGGGATCACCAGTCCCATCCAGCCCAGCTCCGCCATTTTCTTCCACAGCTCGGGCGAATATCCCTTTTGGCTCTGTTCAACTTCTCTCACCAGACTCTTGGGGCACTCGGTGGCTAGAAAATCGCGTGCCATTTTTCTCAGGATTTCCTGTGCCTCGGTGAATCTTAGATCCATGCTTCCTCCTTTAACGCGTTAATCAAAATTTCTACTTCATCCTTGGCAATCCCAGACCGTACCAGGCGATGATATTTCTCTGGATCTCGTTCGTCCCCATGGATATGGTGGTGACAAAACAATCTTGGACCGCCCTTTCCCAGTGTCCTTGCATGGGTGCCCATTTGGAGAACTTGATCAGTCCAGACGGGCCAAGGATGTCCATCATGGTAAAGGCAAAGCGCTCGCCCAGTTCGCTATAAAACACCTTGGCTGCCGAGGCGTCCATCAAAGCCATCTCGTTCCGGTTCTGCAGGTCGGCTATCCGATAGGACAGAGTTCGTGCTGCCTCCAGCTCGCAGGCTATCTGGGCTATGCGATTGCGAATGACGGGGTCTTTAGCCAGCGGTTGGCCACCCCGTTTGGTTTCATTCAAAAACTTTACCACCTCCTCCAGAATGCGATCCATTGCTGCTACTTCTCCCATTCCAGACCTTTCGAAACCTGCAAGCACATTCACCACGGCCCAACCTTCGTTCTCCTGGCCCACTATATTCCTGGCTGGAACATGTACATCGTCAAAGTACACTTCGCAGAACGGTGATTCCCTGTACATATAGGGGATGGGCCTGACAGTAATTCCCGGAGTCTTCATATCGAGCAAAATGAAAGTGAGGTTGTGGTGTTTTCTGCCAGCCGGGTCCGTTTTGAATACACCGAAGCCCCAGTCGGCGCGATTAGCGCCTGTGTTCCAGGTTTTCTGCCCATTTATTATGTATTCGTCACCCTTTTTGATCGCTGTGGTGCTGAGGACAGCAAGATCGGAGCCAGCATTGGGCTCGCTCCAGAGTTCGCACCACATGACCTCAGCTTTGGCAATCGGAGGAAGGAATTCCCGTTTGATTTCCTCGCTGGCTGCTGCCAAAAGTGTCGGGGCAAGCATTCCCACGCCGAATACGTCCACACCGGGGATCCCGTAGTAACCCCTTGCCTCGGCGAAGAAGACTCTGTCCATGGCATCACCGGTACCTCCGTATTCCGGGGGCCAGCCCAGTGCAAGCCAATTCTTCTTGGCAAACTCCTTTGCACAGTAAAGATGGAATTCCCAGCATTCGTCCAGCGTGAAAACGGTCTCGCTGCCTATCAGGGCCGCTGGTTTTTGGGGCTCCAGAGCTTTACATGCGTCGAAGAACATCTGCCTGCGTGCTTGCTGTTCTTTGGTGAGTTCAAAATCCATCTTTACCTCCTTCTTATTGTTTTATTTTCTGGCAAGCTTCCCTTTCTAAGTGTTGTCTCCTGGTATGTACTGGCTGTCCAACCTCATCCAAGACATACTTATACGATGGACCGACATTTCACGATATGCTCGAATCATTGCAGAATTTCCAGCGTAAAATTCTAGCACATTGCTGCCGCCTTTAAAAGCTTGCACTAGCAAGTTTCTAGCGATGTCCACAGGTCATGTGGTAGCTCTGCTCTGGTGCTATAGAGGATGTGTATGTTACTTGTTGTCGATCGGGTATTCTTGTTTAGTGCCTAGGATAGCTTCGATGCGGTACAGTCGAGCGCCGGCTGGAGCCTTAACTTCTATTTCCTGGCCCTCAGTTTTACCCAGAAGTGCCTGTCCCACGGGTGAGGCTGTAGATATTTTGCCTTCTTGTGGGTTGGCCTCGCTGCTATCCACAAGAATACAGGTGAGAATTTCGCCGGTTCTGAGATCTTTAAGCCTGACGGTGTCACCAAGGCTTATTTCTTGGTTTTTCTTCTCTTGAGTATTGACTACTGTAGCGTTCTTCAGGATTGCTTCCAGTTCTCTTATGCGTGTTTCTACCTGCCCCTGGTACTCTTTCATGGCTTCGAATGGGGCATTTTCGCGCAGGTCTTTGTCAGCGGCTGCCTTCTGTAGTTCTTCTGCTATTCGAGGGCGCTCTTTTTTCAAGGCTTCAAGTTCTGCTTGTAGCTTTTGGTAGCCCTCTTGGGTTAACATCGTCTTAGAATTGGTGGCAGGACCTGCTTTGGGTGCTGTGAACGATGCCGTTTTCTTAATTTTGATGGACGCAGCTAGGTTCGTAGTAGTAAGCCCCTGTTTGTAAGCGTAACTAAGGAATGCTCTTATTGATTCCAGTCTTTCAGTGGCTCCCGGGGTTGTTACGGGGATCTGCTGTGCATAGTTTTCGATCTGAGGAGTAGTCAACCTGTTTACGGGACATGTTTCGCCAAACCACCGCATAAATTTGTGGATTTCCTGCTGGGCTTTTGTTCTCTTGTCCGGCGGCAGTGTGGGGAGAAACTCAGTAGCTAGCTTTTTCAGGTCGTAAGTCAGTGGATCTGAGTTTTGTACTCTCTTACCGGGATTCATGGTTGTATCCAGTGGAGACTAATATAAACGACGGACGATACCGTTGTCAAACCTTCAAATTTTGTGTGTCGGCGGTGTCGGTTTACTTTTTGGTATACCGGCCGCCTGCTAATCTTTGTGGGCACGCCTCGATGGCAAAGATACCAGAGCAGAACCAGGGGTGGTTATCTCCCCCTTTCCATTCTCTACCCAGATCTGGCATTCAACCAGAAACTCGCCGTTTTCTTCGTACTTTTTGACCACTTTGCCTTTACACCACCATGTTTCGCCTGGCTGTGGCTCTGCCGTGGTCTTCATTTTGCGCGGATAGTCCATGGCCCGATACTGGCAGGATAATCTCTTTAGTACCCCTTCCTCTCCGATCCAGTCGGTCATAAGCTGTCCCAGCCATGCCCGTTTGAGGGCACCATGTACGATTGGTGCGCCCACGCCCATATTTTTGGCAAATTCATCGTCATAATGGAGCGGATTGAAGTCTCCCGAGGCCCCAGCCCACTGAACCAGCATTCTCGTGGTAGCTATCTTGGCTAGAGGAGTGATCTCCATGCCTACTTCCACATCTTCGTAGTAGAGTTGTTTTGCCATTTTCTCTTTACCTCCTGGGTAACAGTTCATCTCAAATCTAGAACATGATGAACGTCTGCTTTGCTTTAAGCACCAGGCTACCGTTTTGGTTTACGTATTTAACCTCGACGCTGGTGAACAGGGTTTTACCCAGACGCGTCTGCCTCTCAGTGATCTCGGTAATTGTTGTTGAGGCTGCCAGCATGTCTCCGGCGCCGATGGGTTCGAAAAACTCAAACTCGACGCCCCCATCTAGCAGCCTTGTCGGAGCTCCGGCTTTTACCAGTAGCTCTACTGGGCCCTCCGTGATCCGCCGGTGCTTCACGGGCCAACCTGTGAACCCGGGAGGACAGATCAGTCTGCCGAACTTACTTTTTCTGGCGTAATCTATGTCATTGTATAAAGGGTTAGGATCGCCTATAGCTTCGGCATAGCGTTGAATTGCCCCTTCTTCTACCTTGAAAATGACTGGCTCTGAACGTGTTCCTATCAACTTTTGCAACTTTTCGCTGATAGTTGAAGCACTTTCGTCCATAGCCTAAATCCTCCTTTCTGTTCTAAGTGCGTAACGGGCCTATGCACCAGTCGAGAGTTCTGCTGTTAACTCTACCACAATCTACTGTGGGCTTCAAAGGCAAGATAGTGGGCAGACGAGTCCTGAGTGAGATTTTGATCTGTGTACAAAGTACAAGTTGGTTCTTCTACGTTTTGTGTATCGAGAACCATATCCAGATCACTAAGCCAGCCACAAGCAGCGGACCAACAATAAGGACAGCAAGAACGACTGGAGAGAATACGACCATCTGGAATCGGCCCGGCTCTGACCACGGGCTTTCAAACCCGAATTTGTCTGTGGCTTTTACTTGCCAAGTATAGCGGCCCTGGGGCAGGTTGCACTTGAAGTTAGTCTCCGTCAGCTGTTCCTTAGTCAGGATCGGGATAATGGGGTCTCCATCCCAGCCTCGGTCAATCTGAAGGGTATAGGTTATATCTTCGTTTTCGGTGGTGCCAGACCAGCATAATTCAACCCCGGGTGTCACCCTATCTTCATTTGGTGATTTTCTCCCCAGTGTCAGGATGTGTAATAAAAATGCACCGCTTGACGACAGAAGTTTACCTACCGAGTCGAAGATTTCTAACCTCTCTTGATCCTTGGGGTAAAGGAGCTTTGGGGGTAAAGGGGCTGTCCATTCCACCACAAAACCTGCTTTAGCAGTGTTACCTGAACTGCCCGATGCTGTTATGATGTGTTCGCCTTTGTGACTTTCTGGGACCTGGAAGACGAATTGAAAGCAGCCCAGGTCATCGGTGGTAACGGTATCGAGTAAGGTCAAATCGAATTCTACACTGACCGTCTCCTTGCTGGCAAAACCGGTCCCTTTTACAGTAATTCTATCCCCTTTGTTTCCTGAGTCAGGGTGTAGTTCAACTTTTGGAGTTACCTTAAATTGGGTATCCGGTACTATGCCTTTTGGGGTAAAGCTGCTTCCGTAGACACCGATTATGTGATAGCCGGCGGTTGAAGGCGGTATGGTTATAGTGGAGTCCCAGCTTCCATCAGCGCCGCCGACGATGTTGCACTCTATTATTTCGTTAACGTACGTAATTGTAATGCCATCTTCTCCGGTACGAAAACCAAATCCTCTGATTTTAACCTCTGTCCCTACAGGGCCTGATAGAGGCTCGACCTTAGCCACTGGTGCCACGATGAATTTTAATGTGCCAACCTCTTGAGCGGTGGTGATACTGCCAGATACAGAGATGAAATGTTCACCTTTTGTTTTGTCTGGAGCTTCGCAGGTCACGCCCCACGAGCCGAATTGGTTTGCGTTTGTTGAGGAGAGCAATATTTTGTCGTCCCAGATTATTTTGATATTTTTCTCAAAAGCCGCAAAACCGGTTCCAGTGATGGTCAAGGGGGTGTACGCCGTGCCAATATCGGGGAAGATCTTCACCTGCGGAGTCACCGTAAATGTTACTGATGCCAGTTCTCTATTGGAAGAGGTACTGAATTGTCTGATCGTTATGGTATGCTTACCCCGGACGGAATGCGGAACTTTGAACCTGTAGTTCAGTTCACCATCAGCCTTGATTGGCACCTTGAGATCCAGTGTCTGGTCATCCCAGTGTATTGAGACGAAGCTGCCATCGGCCACTTTTCCAGTAAGTAGTACATCTGTGCCCACGGGACCCGAGTCTGGAGAAAGCATGACCGTATCTTGAGCCCGCACGGACATAGGAAGTATCAGGTGTGTCAGTAGTATGAGAAAAACAGCCCCCGTTGTTAGTACGGATCTTGAGACCATGATCGGTGGCGGCGTTGGTTTGTTTTTGTGTGACATTATTGAACTCCGTATAAATAGCGTGTTACCTTTGGTTGGTTTATGTTGTATGTTGCGATGACAATCGACCAGTTTACTCAAGAAACTGGCTGAAATCAACTTGGGCCTTGAATAGGTGGCCTTGCCAGAAATGGTAGATTTTCCTGTATCTGGACATAAGGCAATGTTGGGTACAGCGAGTAGAGCTGTAGCAGGTCATGCTATTTTTGTTTTCCGAAGTCTTCCAGTAAAATTTTCGCTTGCTGTGGCAGGTCCCTTATGGGGATGAGGTGTGTTTGTCCCTCTCTGCGCCATTTGATTTCAACACATTTGTTCTGCAAGGTACGACGGCTTAGTGTCATGCGGAGAGGGATCCCGATGAGGTCAGCATCGTTGAATTTCACTCCTGCAGATTCGGTCCGGTCGTCAAGAAGCACCTCTATGCCTTCGTTCAAGAGTTCTTGGTAAAGTTTTTCTGCGGTGTCAACAACGGCTCTGTCCTCCATATTTATCGGACATAGATATACTTGGAATGGCGCGACAGCTAGAGGCCATATAATACCTCTGTCATCATGGTTCAGCTCAACTATGGCTGCGAGTAATCTGCCCAGGCCGATCCCATAGCAACCCATTATCAAAGGGCGAGAAGCACCGTCCTTGTCAATGAAGTAGGCTCCTAACCTCTCGCTGAGGAACGTGCCTAACTTGAAAATATGCCCTATTTCGATCCCGTGACTGGACAGTAGTTTTCCGCCACATTTCGGACAGCCGTCTCCTGGTCGGGCCGAAACGATGTCGCTAACAATGTCCGCGGTGAAATCTCGCGGGTAATTTACATTTTTCAGATGGACATCTGGCTTGTTGCCACCAGCAACGAAATTGGTACCCAGTGCAACCGAGTCGTCGGCTATGACCTTTATTCCTTTTATGCCCACAGGTGAAGCTGCGCCGGCTACCAGACCTGCCGTGGTAACCTCGTCCTCTGTAGCTAAGCGTATGTTAGAGCACTTGAGCAGGTTTTTTAGTTTAATCTCATTTACCTCGAAGTCACCACGTACGATGACAAAAACGAGTTCCCCGTCCGCTATGTAGAACACTGCTTTAAGCGTTCGACTGGTGGGCATCCCCACAAAGTTGGCGACCTCTTCAATTGTTCTCATACCGGGTGTCGATATCTCTTCCAGCGGCAAGGGGGGCATTTTGTCCTGCGCTGGCTTGATGCTCTGGGCTCTTTCTTTGTTGGCGGCATAGCCGCATGATGAGCAATGGATAACCTCGTCCTCCCCGCTTTCTGTGATGAGCATGAACTCATGAGAATCTTTGCCGCCTATGGCTCCGCTGTCAGCTTCTACCAGCAAAGCGGGCAAACTGCAGCGTGAGTAGATATTCCTGTATGCCTGGATCATCTTCCTATAGGTCTCGTCAAGGCCTTCTTCGCTGGCGTCAAAGCTGTAAAGGTCTTTCATGATGAATTCTCTAACACGTAGCAGTCCACCTCTGGGGCGCGGTTCATCACGGAATTTATTTTGTATTTGATAAAGCAAGAGAGGCAAATCGCGGTAGCTTCTCACATAGCGGCGGACAAGTACTGTGATCACCTCCTCATGCGTTGGTCCCAGGACCAACTGATGCTCCTTGCGGTCGGTAACAGTGAAGAGCGTTTTCCCAAAGGAGGGAAGCCTTCCTGATTCCTGCCATAGCTCCGTCGGTTGTAGCATAGACAACATTAATTCTTGGCCACCTGCCCTGTCCATTTCCTCGCGGACTATAGCTTCTATTTTGCGGAGAACACGCCATCCCAGTGGTAAGAATGAATAGATACCGCTCGAAATCTGGTGGATCATTCCGGCCCTCAAAAGCAACTGGTGGCTTACAGTATCTGCTTCAGAGGGCGTTTCCCTGAATGTCCTGGCGAAAAGCCTCGATAACCTCAAGTTGGTTTTTCTCCTCTTGTTATCTATTTTGTTTGTTGGCTGGAAAGGTTTTCTATTTCGGCTATTAATGCTCTTAGAGAGTCGGTTTCGCTGACAATTTTTACCACCTTTCCTTTGGCAAAGATGGCAGCTTTGCCTTTACCGCAGGCAATGCCCACATCAGCGTCTTTGGCTTCCCCGGGGCCGTTGACCACGCAGCCCATTACGGCAACCTTTATAGTTGAATGGGGCATTTGCCTTAGTACCCTGTCCACAGCGTTGGCGAGATTTATTATATCAACTTCAGCCCGTCCGCAAGAGGGACAACTTACCAGGGTTGGGCCGCGTTTTCTAATGTTGAGACTCTTCAGTATTTCGTAGGCGGTGTCCACCTCCTCGCAGGGGTCTGTGCTCAGAGAAACTCGTATGGTGTCGCCTATACCTTCGGAGAGGAGAATGCCGATACCAATGGCGTTGCGAATAGTTCCAGCGCCGGGCAGGCCGGCCTCGGTTATACCGATGTGCAACGGATAGGGTATCAGGCTGGCGATTTTTCTGTAGGCCTCGATAGTACTCGGTACATCAAATGCTTTGAGGGAGACTTTGATGAGATCGAAGCCATGTTCCTCCAGTAACCGTATTTGTGTTAATGCCGCATCGGTCATTCGTTCAGATATTGGTGCCTGCAATTTTGAAGTCGGAGGCAAACTCCCAGCATTCACACCGATGCGGATGGGTATCTGTCTCTGTTTTGCCTCCCGTACTACTTTTGCTATTTGTTCGGGATCACGTATGTTTCCCGGGTTCAAACGCAACCCATCGGCCCCTGCCTTAAGTGCTGCGAGGGCCAGGCGATAATCGAAATGAATGTCAGCGATTACGGGTAGAGGGGACTTGCGCTTGATGTGGTGCAGGGCCTCGGCTGCTTCCATATCGGGGACTGCTATGCGGACTATTTCACAGCCATGCTCTGCAAGTTGATTGATTTGGGCAACTGTAGCAGCTATATTTCTGGTGTCGGTCTTTGTCATGGACTGGACCGCGATAGGTGCGTTGCCACCTACAAGTACATTACCAATACGGATTGTCTTTGACGGTCTGCGTGTGGTCATGGTGTCTGATTGCTGCTGATAATGTTAGCGATGTCGTAGTAACTGACGATGACGATCAAGGCTAATAGCACTGCTAGACCGATCAGATGGATGAGCCCTTCTTTTTTGGGTGAAATCTTTTTTCCCCGTCGTACCCATTCTAGGAAAACGAAAATGAGCCTTCCCCCGTCCAGGCCTGGGAATGGGAATAAATTGATAATCGCCAGGTTTATACTTATCAGCGCGGTGAATTCTAATAGCGGGCTGAGCCCTGCCTTGGCTACTTGACCTGTCAGCCCGGCGATGCCTATGGGCCCAGTCAACTGGGGAGATGTACCTCGAACGATCCAGCTTATTACTTCATTCTTGAACAGTATCAGTATCTCCCAGCAATGAACGAAGCTGTGTGGAATTGCTCTCCAAAATGGGTATGCTTGGTGCCTGGTTGCGGTGTTTGTCGCAGTGAGCATAATACCAGTAGCCCCCTGTCCTTCCGGCGGCTTCCAGCGGGGTACCACAGAGACCTCTTGCTGACTGCCATCGCTTTTCTGAACTAGCATCCTTACTTCCGAGCCGAGGTGAAGTTGAATCAGATAGACGACATCGCCTCGATTATTTACCGGACGATCATTTATACTGATTAGCCTATCTCCCGGTTCAATGCCAGCAGCTTGTGCCGGTGAATTGGGTGCCACTTCCTGTATGTACACTTCTTCTATTACCACGTTGTGGGGTATCATTAAACTGGCCGAGATTAGCACTATGGGGAGCACGATGTTCATTAGTGAACCTGCTGTGAGGACCAGGATCCTAACCGGGATACTTTTACTGGCAAGCCCGTCTGGTACTGTAGTATCTTCCTCACCCGCCATTTTGGTGAAGCCGCCTAGCGGTACAGCATTTAGGGAATATGTTGTCCCGCCTCTTCTGAAGCTAAATAGCCGTGGAGGAAAACCGATGCCAAACTCCTCTACTTTTACTTTAGCGAGTTTAGCGGTGATGAAATGGCCAAACTCGTGTACAAACACGAGCAATATTAACATACTTAAGAAACTAATGATTGTGAGCAGGACTGTAGTGAGCATAGGCTAAGTCTGTGCAAAACTAAGTGCGGTCTCTCTTGCCCATTCATCAACAGCTAGAATGTCTTCCAGCGTCGGTGTGGCTGTTGACTGGTGCAAGCTGAGTGTCTTTTCTATTATTTCGCTTATCTGTAAAAAGCCAATTGCTCTGTTGAGAAATAGATTGACCGCAACTTCATCAGCTGCGCATAAGACTGCGGGGTATGTACCCCCGCTTTTGCCTGCCTCCAGTGCTAACTGGAGACAGGGAAAGCGGGAATAATCAATTTGTTCGAAGTTCAGCGATTGCACCTTGGCTATGTCAAGGCGCGGTAATTGTGGATTTTGCAGTCGTTGAGGGTAAGACAAGGCGTACTGAATGGGTAATCTCATGTCTGGTAAGCTAAGCTGTGCTTTAATTGAACCGTCGATGAATTCGACCAAGGAATGTACAATACTCTGTGGATGCCATGCAATGTCGATTCTATCAAAGGGCAGTGAAAAAAGCCAGTGAGCTTCGATGACTTCCAGTCCTTTATTCATCAGCGTGGCGGAATCAACGGTAATTTTTCTACCCATTTTCCAGGTGGGGTGTCTCAGCGCATCATCAACGGTGACCTTCGCGAGCTGCTCTTTGGTCAGGTTATAGAATGGTCCCCCCGAGGCTGTCAGGATAACTCGCGATATGCAGTTTGTTTCACCTTGGAGACACTGCCATATGCCACTATGTTCGCTATCTATAGGTATGATCATAGCCCCATACTTTTTGGCTTCTTTAACTATTATTTCGCCGGCCATAACCAGCACTTCCTTGTTGGCCAGGGCTATTTTCTTCCCTGCCCTGATAGCTGCTAGCAGCGGTGCCAGGCCTTCTTTTCCAGAGGTGGCTATTACAACAAGATCGACCTCGGGATGGCTGGCCATTTCCTCCATGGTGGCAAAGCTGGTGGCACCTGGTAGCCTGCAATTGGCAGCGGAATATGCCAGCAAAGGCCGGAACCGTGTTATTTGTTTAGTTAGCAAAGCTGTATTCTTACCTCCAGCCAGCCCCACCACAACGTATTGTTTGGGGAAATTTTTCACTACATCCAAAGTCTGTTGCCCGATGGATCCCGTGGAACCCAGGACAGCTATTTTTTTGACTGTTTTATCCATAGTACTGTGCACCGGTGAATATCACCCAGTAGTATACTATAAACCCTGTGAAAATAAGGCTGTCAATTCGGTCGAGTATTCCACCGTGTCCCGGGAGTAGCTTACCAGAGTCCTTGACCCCGACGTTTCGTTTGAATAGTGATTCCAGCAAATCCCCGAGTTGAGCAAAAATGCTTATCAGCAAGCCGAGTAAACTTATCTGGAGATGGGTGGAGGGGAGGCGCAGAATAGTTTTGAGGGCGATTGCTGCGATGATTGTGGCGACACCCCCAGCGATTGCCCCTTGCCAGGTTTTTGCAGGGCTAATAGAAGGTGCCAGAGGTCTTGTTCCCCAGGTTCTACCGCAGAAAAATGCGGAGGTGTCATTGGCGAATGTGGCAAAAAGTCCAAAGAAGACCCACTCTCTGCCGAGTTCTAGCTCTCTCAAGCCTACCCACCAGCTCATCATCCAGCCGATATATAATATCCCGGCGATTGTGAGTGCCCAACTTATGAGAGCCCTTTCCCTGTTGCGGCGGGACAATACCCAGATCGCAGGGATGACTATTCCTAGAGCGATCAATAACTGCATTAGTTCACTGTATCTGTAATGCTGACTGAAAACAAGCGCCGTTGTCCAGATCACACCGAAAACCCAGGTAGGTCGCGCGCCTAGATTGTCAGCCATTCTATAGAATTCGAAGCTGCCTATTGCTGCCATGGCGGCCACAATCACCGTGAACCAAGGCGCACCAAACCAAATCGCTGCTATCAGAAGAGGCAAGCCGATGACGGCGGTGATAATTCTCAGTCTAAGCATCCTGTTGTCTTGTACAGCGTGTCAGGGAAGGCATGTACGGCGTACGGAGGGTGAGCAAAGAATACTAGATCTCTAGGATCTCAGCCTCTTTTGCCTGTCCTATACTGTTAACTTTTTCTATGAAGCTCTCAGTCAGTTGCTGGACCTGCTCAGAAGCTCGGGTGTGTTGGTCCTGCGATATTTCCTTGTTTCTTTCTGCCTCTCTGAGATGTTCAATAGCCTCCCGTCTTATATTGCGCAGGGCTATGCGTGCCTCCTCCAGTCTTTTGCGGACCACTTTGGTAAGCTCTTTACGCCGTTCCTCTGTGAGCGGTGGAACTAGTATTCTTATTACGTTACCATCGTTGATTGGGTTGAACCCAAGGTCTGAAGTGAGGATTGCTCTTTCGATGTTACGGATGCAGCTACGGTCCCAGGGTTGTATCAAAATCATTCTGACCTCAGGGGCGGAAATGGAGGCGAGTTGGTTTAGTGGAGTTGGAATACCGTGGTAGTCCACTTTGAGGTGTTCTACCAATGCCGGTGTGGCCCTTCCTGTGCGGATGGTCGCGAGGTCCCGGTTCAAAATATCAACGGTCTTTTGCATCTTGTTGGTTATCTCGCCCAGTATTTTATCGACCATCTTTCTTTGTCATACCTCTACAAAGTTAAGCCTCTACAAAAGTGCCTACATGTTCACCGAAAACAGCACGCTCTATACTTCGTTCTCCTTGCAGATCAAAGACTATTATTGGCAGCTTGTTGTCCAGGCAGAGTGAAAAGGCAGTGCTGTCCATGACCTGCAGGTGCATGTCCAGGGCGTCTTTGTGTGTGAGGCGCTCAAACTTCTTCGCCTTCGGGTTCTTAAGAGGGTCAGCATCATACACACCATCCACTTTATTTTTAGCAACCAGGAGGACTTCGGCACCGATCTCTATGGCCCGCAGCGCTGCCGCGGTGTCTGTGGTCATGTAGGGGTTGCCAGTACCGCCGGCAAAAATTACCACACGTCCTTTTTCCAGATGGCGTATAGCCCGGCGTCGTATGTAAGGTTCAGCAACCGCCTGCATAGTAATGGCTGATTGTGTCCGGGTAACGATCCCCTCCTTTTCCAGGGCATCCTGCAGTGCAAGTGCGTTGATAACGGTGGCTAGCATGCCAGCGTAGTCAGCTGTGGCGCGATCCATGCCTTCAGCTTCGCTGCCGGTTCCTCTCCAAAAATTGCCACCGCCTACGACTATTGCTACCTCTACACCTGCCTCTGTGATACGTTTTATTTGATGGGCTACACTTGCTAACACAGAGCGGTCAATGCCAAAGCTCCTCTTGCCCATCAAGGCTTCGCCGCTCAACTTTAGTAGCACGCGCTTGTATTTTGGCTTCGCGTTATTCAATTTAGCAGCCCACTTCAAACCTGGCGAATCGACGTATCCTGATATTTTCACCCACTTTGGCTATGGTTTCGTCTATCAGGCTCTTTACTGTTTTGTTCGGGTCCTTGATGTACGGTTGTGAAAGCAGGCATAGTGTCTCGGGCTCCCCATCAATGCTTTCCGGAAGCTCGTCTGGAGAAACAAATTGTGGCGACATAGCTGCTATTTGTAGCGCGATATTGTGGGCAAGTTCTTTAAATTCATCCGTGCGGGCAACGAAGTCGGTCTCACAATTGACTTCGACAAGCACTCCGATTTTCCCGCCCATATGTATGTATGCCTCTACGATGCCCTGGTCTGCAACACGTTGCGCTTTTTTGCGGGCTATGGCGAGTCCCCGCTGTTCCAGAATTTCCAGCGCCTTATCTATGTTGCCTCCTGCTTCCGAAAGGGCTTTTTTGCAGTCCATGATACCAGCACCGGTTTGCTCCCGGAGTTTCTTGATTATGTCTGTTGAAGATTGCAATGGATGCCTCCTTCTGTCTAAAACTACACAGAATGCAGATTAATCTTCCGGGGTAAATATGTGAGACTGCAATAGCTCATTGCCTTCTGCTTCAGCACTAGTCGTCTCAGCCAAGGGGGGGAGCTCACCAGTCTCTTTGATAAGTTTGCCTTCCAGAATGGCATCAGCTATTCTGCTACATATCAGCTTAATAGCTTTGATAGCGTCGTCGTTGGCGGGGATGGGAAAATCCACGTTCGTAGGGTCGCAGTTTGTATCGACTATAGCTACTACAGGGATGCCTACCCTGTTCGCTTCGGATAATGCTATTTTTTCTTTCGTCGGGTCCACAATAAATAGGGCACCCGGGGGCTGTGTCATTTCTTTAAAGCCGCCGAATAGCCTGTTGAGGCGTGCTATCTCCTTTTCAATTTTCATACGTTCCTTCTTGGTAAGGTAGTCCAGCTCCCCTTTGTTCTTCTTGTCCTCCAGACGAACCAAATAGTCTATCCTCGCTTGGATGGTGGCAAAGTTGGTCAGCATACCCCCCAGCCACCTTTGGTTTACATAAAACATACCACACCTTTTGGCCTCCTGTTCGACAATCTCTTGGGCCTGCTTTTTAGTGCCGACAAAGAGGACAGTCTGCCCATTACTGACCAGGTTCTTGATATAGTCACAAGCTTTGTCCAGAAGCAATACAGTCTGCTCCAAGTCTATAATATGAATACCATTACGCTTGGTGAAAATGTAGCTTTTCATCTTCGGGTGCCAGTGGGCGGTGAGGTGACCAAAATGTGCCCCGGCTTCGAGAAGTTGTTTTACTGAAATAGCTTCTACCAAGTTCTGACCTCCTAATAACGGAAGACCTTTCGTTTCTATTCTATGTTGTCCAAAAGTATAACATAACGTAATTAGATGGGCAATCTCGGACGGAGCATATTTAGTTTGTCTAAGTTGGTGACTAGTTTATCTTGACTTACTCGAGGCACGGGTGCTAATATAAGCTTCGCTTCGGGCCGCTAGCTCAACAGGTAGAGCAGGTGACTCTTAATCACCCGGTTAGAGGTTCGAGTCCTCTGCGGCTCACAATAGTGCCATCATCTGTTTGGTTGGGCGGTACGTGGTGTGCCAGCTCAGCCGATAATAATATCCGTCAATGCCCTTTTGGGAACGTGATGCACACCTTCGGTATCGCGCCAGTACTTGATGTCACCATCTGGGCCTACAGGCTCGATCACCACCTTTTCCTTCGGTTTACCCAAGGCTATAACTAGCAATATTTCGTAGCGTGGTGGTAAATGCAGGGCTTCGCTGAGCTCACGTCGTCTCACGTTGGCAATGATGCAGCCGCCCAGCCCTTTTTCCGTGGCTCCGAGCAAAATGCTCTGGGCAGCGATACCGTGGTCACAGCCGAACGATTTTGTTATCGCAGTGTCACCGAGTACGATTATGTAGGCTGCAGGCCTTTCGCCCTCCTCCGGTCCGGGCCAGTCTTTTAAGTAGCTAGCCCAAGCGAGGTGCTGGAATATCAGCGCGTTTGTCTTGGGATCGCAAGAGAGCATATATTTTAAGGGCTGCAGGTTCAGTGCCGAGGCAGATAACCTTGCTAGGTCGACTAACTCGACCAGGGTCTCGCGATCGATTGGATATTCTTGATAAAACCTGCGGTAACTTCGATTTTTTACCACTAGTTCTTTGAGCATCCTTACCTCCTTTCATTTCCGTTCGACTCAGCCGGACCGGTATATTCGTGATAGTAATCAAGGTGGCAGCAGTTGTATGCCCCAATAGCCGGTATAAGCGAACAGAATATGTTTCGGTATTCGCCCCAGTGCACCATAGAGGAGGAATTTCCATACGGGGAACCGCAGAGAGCCGGCCGCTGCTCCAGCTAGGTCAAATGCGGGGTTTGGGACGAGTGCTAGAATGAAAATGGTAATTCCTCCCCATTTTTTCATCCATTGTACCATCCTTGTATAGGTGTTGAAATTGTCTATAATGAGTCGTCCGCCATATCCAAGGAGATAGCCCGTCATTTCACCGATGGTTCCGCCTATCCCGGATATTATTCCCACAAGTATTGGATCCAAGGCGGTTCCCATGGCTGCAGTCAAGATCCAGCCGGGCACTGGTACCACTATGGTGCTGCAGGTTATCAAGGAGATAAGGAATACACCTGCATAAGAGTATGTCTGCATTGCGGCTATTTTTTCCCGATTAAAGAGGATAAAGACAGAGAGAGCTATCACAATGGTTAATGCTAGTATTTGCAAGTAACGTTCTTTTGACCAAAAACGTCTCTTTTTGATAGCGTACTGCTGCCCTTTGTCTTCAATCGTTGGCATTCGAGCCTGTCTTTCTGATCAACATGGTTAGTGAAGAGCCAGCAACGAAGTAAAGTATGCATATGATAAGCATGACAACGTATCCCGAATTGGCCTGTCGATTATTGAAGAAGTCTATCAGCGGGCCGGTCAGCCGTGATAATGCTCCAGCGCCAGCAGTGGCGAAGTTGGTCAGTCCGAGATAGCGGGCTTCTTCGCCGCGGATAGCAAGGTCTGTAGCTAAGGCCCAATTGGTACTCAGGAATGTACCCGTGGAGATACCAAGTAGCCCTGCACATGTTATTACTCCGGTGTATGTAGGTGAAAAGTATATCGTCAGGATACCGACGATGCCGGTGATACCGGAAAAAATGATGAGGGGTTTACGTCCGATTTTATCTGAGAGATAGCCGGCGGGATATACAGAAATGAGCAGCAGAATACCTACCGTCATGACCAGGTCTGCGGTCATACTTGCCGGGTTTGGCGGACGGACAACATCCTTGAGAAAGTAGAGGGCGAAGGTCTGGAGGGTTCCTAACGCCATGAATATGAACAGGCGCGATGTCAGGAACCAGATGAAGTTGCGGTCTCTCTTTGTGTCAATTTTGTATGCTCCAGCGATAATTTTGATCCGAGTTGGCATCTGAGTTCCGGTCTCTACGTTCTGTTCCCTCACGGTGAATAATGTGGCAATCATTGTGGCAAGCAGGATGATTCCCACCACTGCCAGGGAGGACCATAGCCATACACTGTTCTTCTGGACAGCGTAAGCGTCCATAAAGTAGGCAACCAGACGAATTAACATTACTGCCAACAATATCTCTAGCAGACTCTTGACCCCTGACGCTGTACCCCGGTATTTTTGTGATACCATGTCTGGTATCAGAGCCTGGAAAGGCCCTTGTGCGATATTGCTGGCGAGCTGCAGGCAGCAGTAGCTCAAAAAGAGGTAATAAAAAGTGTTTGATATGCCTACAGTCGGGAGCAGCAGCAGTGCCACCAGTGTTCCGAAGAAGATGAAAGGTAGCCTTTTACCGATGGGAGAGGTAAGTCGGTCACTGAATGCGCCAGCAACAGGTTGTACCAGCATTGCGAGTATCAGTCCTGTAAAGGTCAGCAGTCCAAGGTAAGTGTTTTTTAAATTTTCGGGGGCGATGTCTAGTAATCGTACTGGAATTACTATTGTATGAAGGCTTGTCCATAAGACTGCTAGACCAGCTCCGAAAATGGTTATTTTGATGTAGTCGCCTAGGTGGGGAGCTTTTTCTATTTCTATCGGCACCTTTCTATCTCGTCATGCTAACGATTTAGTAATCGGGTTTCTGTAGTAGTATAGCACAGCCAGCGGGGCTCTACAGGTTTGCTCTGGTGGGCTTTAGAATAAGAGCTGTGTTGTGACAACCAAAAATTCTGGGTGTCTTCTTTACCCTAGCAGGGCACGATGGTAAAATTACCTCAAACGGAGGGTCGCATGTCTGGACATTCTAAGTGGGCACAGATCAAGCGTCAAAAAGGTGTGGCTGATGCACGTCGCGGGCAGCTGTTTACAAAGCTCACACGTGAAATCATGGTGGCTGTGCGCGAGGGCGGACCAAATCCAGAGGCAAATTTTCGTTTACGATTGGCGATACAGAGGGCACGGGATAACAACATGCCTCTGGAGAATATTGAAAGAGCGATTAAGCGGGGTAGCGGTGAGACCGGGGTGTCCAATTTGTCCGAATTGACTATAGAGGGGTATGGCCCCAACGGTGTGGCTGTTCTGGTTGAAGCGTTGACAGACAACCGTAACCGTACCTTGCAAGAAGTGCGCAGTTTGTTCAATCGCCATGGTGGCAGTTTAGGAGAAAGCGGTTGCGTCTCTTGGTTGTTTGAGCCCAAAGGAGTGATTACGGTTATGACCGAGGGAATAAATGCCGAGGAGCTGACATTGGCGGCAATAGATGCAGGGGCTGAGGATGTCAAAGAAGAGAAGGGTTACATAGAGATCTACACCTTGCCGCAGGAACTTGAGACCGTCCGTAGGGCAGTGGAGAAAGTCGGCAAGGCTGCTTCGGCTGAGGTTGTTAGGGTACCCAAGAACACTGTGGTACTGGATGAGAAAGAAGCTATCCAGACCCTGAAGTTCCTCGATCAGCTGGAGGAACTTGATGATGTCCAGAAGGTGTATGCCAATCTCGACTATTCCGAAGCCGTTCTTGAGAAACTTCGAGTTCAAGTTTAGCTATGCGTGTTCTTGGAATTGATCCGGGTACCATCCGGCTGGGATATGGAGTTATCGATGAGGCCGAGGGTGTGATGACTATGGTTGCTTGCGGGGTACTGAGCGTCTCTCCTAAGAGTCCAGTCGAATCACGCTTGTTGCGACTGTACACCGACATAAGTGCGATTGTTAACCGTTATCATCCTGATGAAGTTGCTATAGAAGAGCCTTTTGTTGCGCTGAATGTGCGTGCGGCGCTGGCGGTAGGGAGGGCGCAGACTGTAGCGATGGTTGCCGCTGCAAATCATAGTTTGCCTGTTTATCGCTATACACCAGCTCAAGTAAAGCAACAGGTGACTGCGTATGGCGGTAGCGGTAAAGACCAGGTGCAGGAGATGGTCAAACTCTTGCTGGGCTTGCCCGAGCCGCCACAGTCCAGTGATGCTGCTGATGCGCTGGCTATCGCCCTTTGCCACCTGCACAGACGTCGTTTTGCAAAGATAGTGCGCGAAGAAATGGAGGGAGAGCTGTGATTGTTGGCCTTGAAGGCATCTTGCAGGAATGTGGGCCGGACTTCATTGTGGTAAAAACTGGGCTTTTTAGAGTCCAGGTCTATGTACCCACCACTGTACTTGCCCAGCTTGGTGATATCGGATGTCCAGTTTCGTTACATACCTATCTTCAGGTGAAGGAGAACGGTTTAGCTCTCTACGGGTTTAATTCAGCCGAGGGGCTAGAGTTGTTTAAAGACCTCATCTCTGTCTCAGGGGTCGGACCGAAGACAGCGCTGGCTCTACTTTCGGTTTTCGGTCCGGAGCAACTGGTCTCGGCTATTGTAGGTGGCAATGTGAATTTGCTGTGTCAAGTACCCGGCTTGGGCAAAAAGACTGCTGAACGGATTGTGCTGGAGTTAAAGGGAAAACTTGAAAGAAGCTGGGGCGAGATGTCATCGCTGGCTTTGCTGCAAGACGACGCTGATGTGGTGGCGGCTCTGGTAAACTTGGGATATTCCCTGAAAGAGGCGACTCAGGCTGTATCCAGTATCGCAGGTTCTCCAGACTTAAGCTTAGAAGAGAAGATAAAGCTCGCTTTGAGACAGTTGGCGTCAGTATAACGGGATATCTCCAGTTGATTTTTGAGATTGCCTTGCTCGCTTTCTGGAGCCGGAGATAAGTATTGTTCTAGATAGTCTTTCAACACTGAGAAGGGCCGATGCCTGAATTCAAAATAGTTTCTGATTTTAAAATGACGGGTGACCAGCCGCAGGCGGTAGAAAAGTTGGTCGCCGGGCTAAAACAGGATTTTAAGAAGCAAACCCTGCTGGGAGTCACCGGCAGCGGGAAAACTTTCACTATGGCCAATGTTATTGAGAGAATGCAAAGGCCTACCCTGGTTATTTGCCACAACAAGACATTGGCGGCCCAGCTGGCCACTGAATTTAGAGAATTTTTTCCACAGAATGCGGTAGAGTATTTTGTCAGTTACTACGATTACTATCAGCCTGAGGCTTACATTCCTGCTACCGATACCTATATTGAGAAGGAGATAGATATAAACGAGGAGATCGATAAACTTCGCCACGCAGCCACTCGTGCTCTTTTTGAAAGACGCGATGTCATAATAGTTGCTTCAGTCTCCTGTATATATAGCTTGGGCGAGCCCGAAGAGTACCGCAGTTTTGTGCTTACGGTAAGGAAGGGAGAGAAACACGGGCGAAGCAGGTTACTTCGCCGTCTGGTGGATATGCAGTATGAGAGGAACGATTTTGATTTCACCAGAGGCAAGTTCAGACTCAGGGGTGATACCCTGGAGGTATATCCGTCTTATGAAGAGACGGCGATCCGTATTGAGTTCTGGGGTGACGAGGTCGAGCGCATAGTCGAGGTCGACCCACTTACTGGTGAGATAGTAGCTTACCGGGATGCGGTTGATATTTACCCGGCCAAACATTTTGTGACGTCGCGAGATAAGCTGTTAGCAGCTGTCGAAGACATCAGGCAAGAACTGGTGGAGAGATTACAAGAGCTGAGAGCTCAGGGTAAACTCGTTGAGGCTGCTAGGCTTGAGGCGCGAACCAATTACGATATTGAAATGTTGCTCGAGGTGGGCTATTGCCATGCTGTGGAGAACTATTCAAGGCACTTGCAACGGCGGTCTCCTGGTAGCCCCCCATGGACATTACTCGACTATTTCCCGGCCGATTTCTTGGTGTTTATCGACGAGTCGCACATGACCTTGCCGCAAATACGGGGCATGTACCACGGCGACATCTCCCGGAAACAGACACTGGTAGACTACGGTTTCCGTTTGCCTTCAGCACTGGACAACCGTCCTTTGAGCTTTGAGGAGTTTGAGGAACGGGTCAACCAGGTAATCTATGTTTCAGCTACGCCCGGCGAATATGAATACCAGCACAGCGAACAAATTGTAGAACAGCTGATCCGACCTACCGGACTACTTGAGCCGACTGTTGAGGTCAAGCCGACAAAAGGACAGATAGATGACCTTATCCAGCAGATTAAAGCCAGGGTTGATAAGGGCGAGCGTTGTCTGGTAACTACACTGACAAAAAGAACAGCAGAGGAGCTGGCTGATTACCTCAGGGAAATGGGCATAAAAACGCATTATCTACATTCCGAAATCGACACACTTGAGAGGGTGGAGATCCTCAGGGATCTGAGGCTTGGTGTGTATGATGTTGTGGTGGGCATCAATTTACTCCGCGAAGGGCTCGACTTGCCCGAGGTCAGCCTTGTGGCGATTCTAGATGCTGACAAGGAGGGGTACTTGCGGTCAAAAGAGGCCCTCATCCAGACAATGGGGCGGGCAGCGAGGCATGTCGACGGGCATGTAATTATGTATGCGGATACGATAACTGCAGCTATGAGGGAGGCCATAGATGAGACTTATCGGCGGCGAAGGGTCCAGCAGGCTTACAACGAGGAGCATGGTATTACACCGCAAGGTATCAAGAAGGCGATAAGAGACATCACAGAGCGGGTGAAAACAGTGGCAGAAACGAAGGCCCCCTATACTGCTACTCCTGTCTCAAAAGAGGAACTTATCAAACTTATTAAGGGGCTGGAAGCTCAAATGCGCAGGGCAGCCAAGAATCTGGAATTTGAAAAGGCAGCATTACTTCGTGACCGCATCATCGAACTCAGAAAGGATGAGGAACTGCTCTCACCATTGACTAAGTCAAAATAGCCTTTCTATTTCCGGGGGCAGTGTTAGTTGTTAATGACTGGGGAATACCTGTAAGACGATGAGCGGGGTATCCGTGGTGATAAGCCTGGAAAAAAATTCTGAAGCGCGGCTTTGGCCCACTCAGCTATCTTCAGCTCTGGGCCTGATGTACGAATCAGGGTTAGTACCTTTTTTATAGCCTTCTTCCTCCAGTCTTTCCATTAGCCTAGCAGCTCGGGGATAACCGATGCGCAGCCGACGCTGCAGGAAAGACGTTGAGATATTCTTATGCTCCAAGGCCAGTTGTCTGGCGGCATCAAGCAAAGAGTCTTCCTCATCCCCTTGTTTTGGAACAAGTTCTTTCATCTCTTCGAATTTGATAACTGTGCCCCCGACCTTCTGTTGGCTCCCCCAGAAATGTACTAGCCTCTCAATTTCCGGATCCGATATGAACGTACCTTGTAAGCGCTTTGGCTTATTGGCATCAGTGGGCATATACAGCATGTCACCCCTGCCCAAAAGTTTTTCTGCTCCTGCTGTGTCCAGTATGGTGCGCGAATCTACTTGTGAGGTAAGAGCAAAGCTGATGCGAGTGGGGAAGTTAGCTTTGATTAGCCCGGTTATCACGTCCACCGAGGGGCGTTGTGTCGCAACGATCAGGTGGATCCCGGTAGCTCTGGCCAGCTGGGCCAGGCGACAGAGAGTGCGTTCCACTTCGTCGAAAGCTGCCATCATGAGGTCTGCCAGCTCGTCGATGACAAGCACTATATATGGCATGGTGTCTCCCGGTTGCCGGTTCTTGTTATAGCTTTCAATATTGCGTGCCCCCGCTTGGGCGAATTTCTGGTAACGGTTGTCCATCTCCTGATTCAACCAGCGCAATGCCAGAATGGCTTTTTCTGTGTCGACCACTACCGGCGCTATGAGGTGGGGTATGGGGTTGAAATTGATAAGTTCTACTCGTTTCGGGTCGATTAAGATAAATTGCACATCGTCAGGAGTGTTGTGCACAAGCAGGCAGCAAATAATAGAGTTCAGGCAGGCAGTTTTTCCACTGCCGGTGGCTCCTGCTATTAGCAGGTGAGGCATTCTGGTGAGGTCAGCGGCTATTGCTTCGCCCCCGGGACCTTTGCCCAGGGCCAGCGCGAGTTTCGACTTGGCATATGTCTTTTGGAAGGCAGTGCTTTCTATGACACTCCTCAAGTTTACCAGCCCGAAAGTGGTGTTAGGTACTTCGATGCCCACAATGGACTTTCCCGGAACCGGGGCTTCGATTCTGATGCTGGGTGCGGCTAAAGCCAGTGCTAGGTCATTTGCCAGTGAAGCAATACGATCCACTTTTACCCTCGTCTTTGATACCTCTTCCAGCCGCACCTTGATATTTCCATCTTTATCTCTTTCTTTGATTTCTTTGTATTTGCGATCCCATCCGGGCTCGACCCCGAATTGAGTGACTGTGGGTCCAACGTTTATTTGTACCACTTTAGCCTCAACACCGTAGCTCGCCAAGGCTTCTTCAATCAGCTGGGCTCGCTTTTCTATGTCGCTTTGGCTCAGCTCTACCTCGGTCGGTCTGTCAAGTATGCTGATTGGTGGTAATTGCCAGCCGCTCGGAGTCAAGATCGGTTGGTGTTTACCGGGTTCCCAAGTCTCGGGCGGTGTTTGTGGGACTGCCTTTGGGCCATATGCTTCTGAAGGTTCAATGACTCCTGGCTTACTATCTTGACCGACAATTTCAGCCTTTCCTGGTAATGGCTTAGTCCTGGTGTACATCCGTGCGAGTTTGTGGAGCGCGGCCCATGCAAGGCGGAATAGCTTTCCTATAGCTCGGGCGATGCTGACAACCGTATGCCATGTCCACCTCGGTGCCAGCAAGAGGACGGCTAAAAGGAGCAGCCCTGATATACGCAAAGCTGCTATGGCAGTTGAGTTACCGATTATGCTTTTCCCGATTTTCCCCCCCAAGGTTACGTTGCTGACAATACCATTGCCTGGCGTAAAGAGAGAAGTTAATCCCCAGACGGCTACAGCCAAAGGAATTCCGCCTAACCACCACTTCCAGTACTTAGTAAACAAGAAAAACTTGCCCGAAACTATCATGGCCAGGACAACCGCAATAGCTGCGATTACTATAAATAAACCGATGCCGAATAGCTCCCAAATATATTCCCAGGCGGTTAAGCACGCAGCGACTGCAGTCTGCCAGATAACACTAGCCCAGCTCTTGATATCTGGCCAGAAATAAACAAAGATTGCTACTACCAAAGCCAAGGCTAGTACGCGAAGCAGTGGGGCATAAATCTGTTTCTTCGCGGCTTTGCGTTTTTGCCCGGATGTGCCTTTAGTTTTCCTCTTTGGCATGTTTAACTATATTTCTACCGCTGTTGTAAGGATCATGGGGCGTCGGCGGGTTTTCTCATAAAAGAACTTTGTCAGCGTGTCTTTAACTTTGGTGTTGATGAAGCTCCATTGCACAGGACGTCCACCAGCGCGATCCAAAGTAGCTTTAATCAGTTCCCGTCCCTCCTCCAGTATGAGCTCGCCGTCCTTCACATCTATGAAGCCCCGAGAGACTATATCGGGTTCACCTACTATCTTGCCTTTGTCCTTGTCGATTGCCACTATTACCACCACGATACCGTCTCTGGATAATAACTTGCGGTCGCGAAGGACGACGCTGTCCATATCCCCCATCACTACACCGTTCACATATACATTTCCCGCTGGTATTTTACCGGCGATTCTTGCCCTTTTCCTGTCGAGTTCGAGTATGGTTCCGTTCTCTATAACGAAAATGTTTTTCTCCGGCAATCCCAGACTTCTTGCCAGCTTGGCATGTAAGCTCAAGTGGCGGAACTCACCATGGACAGGGATGAAAAACCGTGGCCTGACCAGGCTGAGCAGCAGTTTCAGCTCCTCCTGACTACCGTGACCGTGAACATGTACTTGGGCTAGCTTTTCATAGATTACATGGGCCCCCTGGCGGAAAAGAGAGTCAATAGTGCGATTAATCAACGACTCATTCCCGGGTACCGGTGTCGCTGAGATAACTACCGTATCGCCAGGAATGATTCTGACCTGGCTGTTGTCTTTGTTAGCAATTCGGACCAGGGCTGATGTCGGTTCCCCCTGGCTGCCGGTGGTCAAAAGCACAACGCGGTTGTGGGGGAATCGGTGGAGTTCATCAATACGACGCACAGTGCCGTCGGGGATGTTAAGATAGCCCAGTTCCTTGGCTATCTTAACAGTGTCTCGCATACTCCTACCGATCACAAATACGTATCTCTGGTGTTTAGCCGCAGCGTCTATTATTTGCTGAATGCGCGAGACCAGAGATGAGAAGGTGGTGATAATCACCCTCCCAGGCGCCTCGGCGATGATACGTTCTAACGTTTGGCCGACAATGCTTTCGGAAGGGGTGTATCCAGGCAACTCGGCATAGGTGGAGTCAGCAAATAGCGCCAGAACCCCCTGAGTGCCTAGTTGTGCCAGCTTGGCTAGTTCGGTGGGCTTGCCATCCACTGGTGTATAGTCTACTTTGAAATCTCCACTATGGATCAGTGTGCCTACCGGAGTGTAGATGATAAGCCCAAGTGAGTCCGGAATGCTGTGGCAGACTGAGAATGCTTCAATCTTGAAGTTACCCAGCGCTGTTTTTTCCCCGCTCTTGATGAGCCTGAGGGCAGCCTTCTTTGTGGATCTGTGCTCCTTGAGTTTTACCGAGATCAGTCCCAGAGTGAGTTTACTCCCATATATAGGCACATCAAGCCTTGGTAGTATGTAAGGGAGAGCTCCTATGTGGTCCTCGTGGCCGTGTGTTATTATTATGCCCCTTACTTTTTCTTTCCTCTCCAATAGGTAACCTATATCCGGGATTACAATGTCGACACCGAGCATGTCTTCCTCGGGGAACATTAGGCCTGCGTCGATGACGATGATGTCATCGGCATATTCTAGCACCATCATATTTTTGCCGATTTCACCAAGTCCACCGAGGGGGATTACCTTCAGTTTTTGCTCAGCCATGGGTCTGTAAGTGTGTTTAAAATAAGCTCAGTTGCTGAGGTTGGGGCTCATCCTCAGTTAATCTCTCTGCTTCGGTTAAAATGTGGGGAATTTTCAGCATATCCGCCTCGATTAGCTTGCGTAAGCTCCCTTGGTGCAGGGCAGCTGCCGGGTGATACATGGCATAGTAGATAGTACCACCGTGTTTTTTGGCTTTACCATGGACTTGGCTGATGTTTTGGTTGGGGAAAAACTTTGCCAGAGAATAGCGTCCCAGGGTAACAATCATCCGTGGGCGGACTATTGCTATTTGTTTGTCCAGCCATTTGTTGCAGGCTTGGATTTCGCCGGGGAGGGGATCCCTGTTGTTCGGGGGACGGCATTTTATTACGTTGGCAATGTACACCTGCTCACGTTTGAGTCCTATCAAAGCCAGGAGTTCCTCTAGGAACTTGCCAGCCGGACCGACGAAGGGGCGGCCTTGCTGGTCCTCGTGCCAGCCTGGGGCTTCGCCGATGAAAAACAACTTGCTATTTTCAGGGCCCTCTCCCGGTACTACTCTGGTACGATGCTTAGCTAGTTCACAGTCTCGGCAACGTTCGATTTCCTTATAAAGCTCAGTGAGCGTTGTCATCTAACGCAATCATAGCATAGGTTTGGCATATCGTCAATTTGGCTCACAAGAGTGCTGAAGCGAAACAAACTCCAAGGAAAGCCAATATTGACAGTGCTATACCGGCAAACACCTTGTCCCTGTCGAGAGAGAATTTTACCAGCGCTATGATTACCTGCATTATCGGCGTGCAAATAAGAGCTAGGACCCCCCAGTGTATTGTAACGGCAGCTGGTATCTGGTCCAAGCGGACTTGTGGTTGGATATCCTTGGCCTCACTGGCGCAGAGAAGAACGAACCCGGCGAGAATGGCAGTTAGCGAGAGGGAAGTGCAGACCAAGAGCCCTGTACTCAGCAGGTTGTTGATATTCCCTGCGTTTTGTGCTCGATTTTGTCGCTTCGGGCTGTTGTTCTTTGTCAAGCTATTAAATTTCACATTAGATTGGCTGCCTTGAGAAACATCATTATGGCAGTGATGAGTAGTAGAATCCCAAATAGGCGCCTGATCTTTATTGCTTGAGTTCGCTCTGTCAGGATAGTACCCAGAAGTGCACCAGGGAAAGCACCCAGAAGCAAGGGGGCAATTACAAAAGGATAGATGTGCCCCTGGTAGTAGTAGACAAGTGCCCCTACGGCAGTGGTGAGTGCCATTATGAATGTGCTGGTTCCTATTGCGGCCTTGATAGGTACTGTCATGACAATGTTCATCACCGGTACCTGTACCACACCTCCTCCAATACCTAGCAGGCTTGAGAGCGTGCCGGCAAGGAAACTACCGCCGAGCCCCTGGGGGATGCGGGTAATTCTGTATCCTACAATCCTAGCCGCAGTTTTATCGTAATACGTGGCTGTGTTTGCATCGTCTGCGTTATTGGCGGTAGGAAATTCGTAATTCGGTGGTGAAACATCGCCTCTCGTTAGCATCGTATAGGCAACGTAGACGAGAACAAGCCCGAAAAGGGTGCTGAGTATGGCTGGGGCGAATATTGCAGCAAGCAAGCCTCCCATAATGGCCCCAGGTACCGCTGTGCAACACATGAGCAACCCCAGTTTTGCATTGGTAAATTGGAGCCGCATGTACCTGCTAGCTGCAACAGAAGCAGTCGCTACGATGGCCACCAGGCTGCTCCCTATGGCGGACTTTATCGGCAGGTCTGCGAGTAAGGTAAGAACAGGAACCATAATGAACCCTCCCCCAACTCCGAGCATCGAGCCCATCAGCGCAGCAAACAGCCCTGTGCCACTGAGTAGCCATATGTTCACCTCGGTCACGGTGCACAAATGTTAGCATCAAATTCTGTGAATGGTCAATTGTGCTATCTCTACAAAGACCTCGATGCGGCAAAGTTGTTGTTTCGCACAAGCGAGTGTTATACTGATTCAATCAGCCATGGCAATTAAGAGGATTGATGGGCGCAGCAATGATGAAATTCGCCCGGTGCGTATAGAGATCGGGTATCAAGTTTTTGCCGAAGGGTCTGCGTTGATCGAGCTAGGAAAGACCAAGGTACTGTGCGCAGTTAGCGTTGAAGAGCGGGTACCCCCTTTTCTTAAGGGTGAGAGCGGTGGTTGGATAACTGCCGAATATGCCATGCTGCCCCGATCTACACTGACGCGTGTCCCCAGGAACGTTTCTTCGGAGAGGATAGCGGGCAGGAGCCAGGAAATCCAGAGGCTTATCGGCCGAAGTTTGAGGGCAGTTACCGACCTTTCTTTGCTTGGTGAAAGGACGTTCATTATTGATTGCGATGTGCTGCAGGCCGATGGCGGGACTCGTACTGCTGCCATTACCGGCGGGTATGTAGCACTTTTTCACGCTTTCCATACACTGGTGCGACAGCGTGTGTTGCCCCGTATTCCGTTCAGGTCTGCGGTGGCAGCTACCAGTGTCGGTATTGTCGAGGGAGAGATGCTGCTCGATCTGTGCTATGACGAGGATTTTCGTGCGGCGGTAGACTTCAATGTGGTCATGACTGACAAAGGTGAATTTGTGGAGATACAAGGCACAGCCGAAGGAAGGCCGTTTTCCAAAAGCACAGTTGACGGGCTGTTAGCTCTGGCAGAAAAGGGTATACGACAGCTATTTATGGCCCAACGACAGGCCATTTTGCAACTTAGCTAGGGACGCGTGTGTCCATCGCCGATGATGATCCACTTGTAACTGGTGATCTCGCGCAATGCCATAGGCCCTCGAGCGTGGAATTTCTGTGTACTGATACCTATCTCTGCCCCGAGGCCAAACTGGGCGCCATCGGTAAATCTTGTGCTAGCATTGGCATAGACGCAGGCAGCATCGACCTCATTGAGAAAACGCTCTATAGCTGTCTTGTCCTCAGCCACGATGGCTTCAGAGTGGCCTGAGCCATACCGCTCGATGTGGTCCAGCGCCTCGTCTAGCGAGTCGACTACTCTTATCGCTGCGATCAATGCCAAAAATTCCTTGCCCCAATCTTCGGAGGTAGCTGGAAACACTTTTGTCTTCAGCGATGGTATGGAGCTAAGGACCTCCAGGGCACGCTCATCGCAGTGCATTTCCACACCGGCCTTTGCCCATTCTTGTGCGATCCGTGGCAGAAATGTTCTGACAATGTGGGAGTGTACTAGCAGAGCGTCCAGGGCATTGCAAACTGTGGGACGCTGCACCTTTGCATTGTAGGCTATCGCCACAGCTTTATCTAGGTTGGCACTCTTGTCCACGTACGTATGACAGACGCCGATGCCGCCCGTAATTACAGGCATAGTGGCATTTTCAGCAACAAATTTGATCAGACCGGCACCGCCGCGCGGGATTAACAGGTCTATAGTCCCCTTCATTTTTAGCATCCGGTCAACCAGAGTCCTATCGGTCGACTCTATGAACTGAACACTCCCTTCCGGTATCCCGGCATCATAGCTGGCTTGCTGAACGACGCGGGTTAATGCCAGGTTGGAGCGCAAAGCCTCTTTGCCTCCTCTGAGAATTACTGCATTGCCAGCTTTCAAGCAGAGTACAGATATATCGACGGTTACATTGGGGCGACTTTCATAGATGGCACCGATGACTCCGAGAGGTACTCGCTTTTTGATCAACTTGAGTCCGTTGGGAAGCGTTCTCTCTTCGATGATTTCACCAACGGGGTCGGGAAGAGATAGTACAGTTCTCACGTCCTTCGCTATAGCTTCAATCCGTTCCGGTGTGAGTAGGAGGCGGTCAAGCATGGCAGCACTCATACCGGCTGCTTCAGCGTCCCTACAATCGAGGTCGTTGGCTGCCAGTATCTCCTCTTTTCTAGCGACTAGTGCTTCAGCAATGTTGTGTAGCGCCTGATTCTTAATGCTGGTGGGTAGGTGGGCTAACTTTTTAGCTGCTGCCTTAGCTGCCTTGCCCTTTTCTTCAATTTCTGCTATAGCAGGGTCCATACTCCCTCCTTAGATAAGCACCATATTGTTCCGGTGAATGACTTCATCACCGTATTCATAGCCGAGACGAGCCGGTATTTCTTCAGAGTGCATACCTTTGATCCTCTCTATATCTTCGGAATTGTAGTTTGAGATGCCACAGCCGATGTGGTTACCATCGGTGTCGAAGAGGTCTACCACGTCACCACGCTGGAATTTTCCATCCACTCCTACTATCCCGGCGGGCAACAGACTACTCCCTTTGTCCCTTAGCGCAGTAGCTGCACCTTCATCGATAATGAGTTTCCCTTTCGAGGCCAAACCGCTGAGCATCCAGCGCTTCCTGCTCTCCATTTTGGTGGTTCGCGGCAAGAAAATTGTGCCGGCTTGCTGGCCGCTTACGATCTGTTTCAAAATATCCGGTTTTGTACCGTTGGCAATGACCACCGTGACTCCAGAGGCGGTTGCCAGCTTCGCCGCCTCAATCTTGGTTATCATGCCACCAACACCATAGGGACTACCGGCATCTCCTGCCAAACGCTCTATCTCTGTGTTTATTTTTTCCACCCTTGGGATGAGTTTGGCGTCAGGATAGCGGCGTGGGTCAGCGGTGTACAGTCCGTCGATGTCTGTCAGTATTGCCAGGAGATCGGCATCGATCAGATTGGCCACCATTGCTGAGAGGTTGTCATTGTCGCTAAAAATGAGTTCCCCGAGTTCATCAGTCGCCACTACGTCGTTTTCATTGATAATGCAAATCACCCTTAGTTCTAGTAAGGCAAGAAGCGTATTCCGAGCGTTCAAATAGCCACTCCGGTCAATGAGGTCCGACTTGGTAAGCAGAGCTTGTGCTATAACAAGACCGTGTTCGCTGAAAAGCTGGTCGTAAATATTCATCAACTGGCTCTGTCCAACGGCGGCTAGTACCTGTTTGAATGGTATACCTCTTCTTTCTCTGGACAAGCCAAGCTTTTGTCTCCCGGCAGCTACTGCCCCTGAGGAGACAATGGTTATTTCATAGCCTTCGCGATGAAGTTGTGCCACCTGCGTAGTCAAACTGGACATAATATTTACATCCAGGCGCCCCGAGCTCCCTGTCAACAGATTGGTTCCCAGTTTGATCACCAGCCGTTTATATCGCATTTGGTTTATTATAACTTGCCCACAGTGGCTGGACAAGCAATAGGGAAACAGCATTCAAGCTTTTTGGGTATAATAGTGGAGCGGGTATTATATGGGAAACGATCTAAGGTCATTACCCAGTGTAGACAGGGTTATTGGTGACGATAGATTAGCACAATGGCGGTCTATTGTGCCCCACGGTCTACTTGTAGATATTGCCCGGGGAGTTTTAGAACAGGAACGGCTCTCTGTCTTGGGTGGCAAGCCTTGCCGCCCACTGGCTGATATAGTTGAATCGGTCTATTTATCGATCGACAAGCTTATGCGTCCGAGTCTCACACCTGTTATAAATGCCACCGGGGTGATACTTCATACCAACTTGGGCAGGGCGCCTCTTAGTGAGGAGGCTGCGGCTGCTATGGTTTCCATGGCTAGGGGCTACTGTAATCTCGAGTTCGACCTTAGCACGGGAGTGCGCGGGTCTCGGGATATACACCTAGAAGCGCTCCTGTGTAAGCTTACCGGGGCTGAAGCAGCTTTGGTGGTGAACAACAATGCCTCTGCTGTCCTACTGGCTCTTACTGCTTTGGCGAAGAAGAAAGAAGTTATTGTTTCCAGGGGACAGGCCGTAGAGATCGGTGGTGGCTTTCGTATTCCAGATGTGATGAAGCAGAGCGGTGCTAAACTGGTGGAGGTGGGTACTACCAACTGTACTTATGTGCACGATTACGAGCAAGCCATTGGTCCTAAAACTGCGGCCCTGCTGCGAGTCCATTCGAGCAATTTCAGAATTCAGGGATTCAGTCACTCTGTTGCTCTGGAAGAGTTGGTGGAGTTGGGCAGAAAATATGATGTCCCCGTATTTGATGATTTAGGGAGTGGCTGTCTTCTGGATGTCACCGCTTTTGGACTATCTCCTGAACCCATGGTGCAGGAGAGTGTGTCTCTGGGTGTTGACTTGGCTTTCTTTTCGGGCGACAAACTACTTGGCGGACCACAATCAGGCATTATCGTCGGCAAAAAGGCTCTGGTGGATAAATTGCGCAAGCATCCACTTGCTCGTGCTTTGCGCATTGATAAAGTAAGGCTTGCTGGCTTGGCGGTGACATTGGGGCATTACCTTAAAGGCGAAGCACTAGAAAAAATTCCTGTGTGGCGCATGATCACAATGCCGTTATCAGAAATCGAGAAACGGGCTGAGCGGTGGGCGCAGAGCCTCGGTGGGCTGGCTCGGGTGGTTGAGAAAGAATCGGTGGTTGGTGGTGGTAGTCTGCCAGGTGCTACTCTGCCTACGCGGGCAGTTGCTATCGGCATCGAGGCAAAGCGGGGCAGGGACTTAAATATGGCCACCAGAATCGCAAGGTTGCTCAGGAGATATGAGCCAGCAATTGTTGGGCGATTGGAGGAGGACTGTTTGCTTTTAGACCCACGGACGGTTCTGCCGGAACAAGATGAGATTGTGATCAAAGCCCTTGTTGACGCAGTCTCCATGTCAGAGCGGTAGAATTTCAGTCAGTGTGGGGTGGTGACACACCACTTTCATCACAGGATGGACGATGTTTGTTCTAGGGACTGCCGGACACGTTGATCATGGCAAATCCGCTCTGATACGTGCCCTGACCGGGATAGACCCTGACCGGCTGCGCGAAGAGAAAGAGCGGGGTATGACTATAGATTTGGGTTTTGCGTGGCTTAAATTGCCTAATGGTCAGGAAGTTGGCATAGTTGACGTGCCGGGTCATGAGCGGTTCATAAAGAACATGTTGGCGGGTGTGGGGGGAATTGACATTGCTTTGCTTGTTGTCGCTGCTGATGAAGGTATCATGCCACAGACCAGGGAACATGTGGCTATTCTGGATCTGCTTGGTGTTAGGCGCAGTATTGTCATTATTACCAAAAAAGACCTGGTTGATGAGGAGCTGTTAGATGTCGTTAGACTGGAGCTGGAAGCACTGCTGGAGGGGACAAGTTTATACGGAAGTCCGGTGGTTGCTGTTTCTGTAATAACTGGGGAAGGGCTGGCCGAGCTATTGGCAGTTATCGAGCGTGTGCTACAGAGTGCCGAACCAAGAAAGGACCTGGGAAGGCCGAGGCTGCTGATTGACCGTGTTTTTGCAATAGCTGGCTCGGGGACAGTAGTGACTGGGACGCTGATAGATGGTAGTTTTCGGGTTGGGGATGAGGCGGAGATACAGCCTTCTGGCCTGAAGACACGTATCCGGGCATTACAGACGCACAAGACGCGCATCGAAGTGGCAGCCCCCGGTGCCCGTGTAGCTGCTAATCTTGTGGGTCTTGCCACCTCGCAGATAGAGCGTGGTAACGTGCTTACCAGTCCTGGCTGGCTTGTTCCGGCGGCAAGGGTAGATGTTAAGCTGCGTTTACTTAAAGAGGTCAGAAATCCCTTATCTCACGGTGCTGTGGTGAGTTTCTTCGCGGGTTCCGATGAGGCATTAGTCAGGGTGCACCTTCTGGACAGGGAGAAACTCGAGCCTGGTGACACTGCCTATGCGCAGCTTACACTATTCAAACCTATGGTTCTATTGAAAGGCGACCGCTTTATTGTTCGTTCCCCTGTTGCTACTCTAGGTGGCGGGCAGATTGTAGATCCATATGCCACGCGCCACCGTCGCTTCCGGCGCAGCGTGGTTGAGAACCTCAAAATTCGAAGTGAGGGGAAAATTGAGGAAATATTGATGGCTACTCTTGAGGTCAATCAACCTCTTTCCGTCGAGCAACTTTCGGTGAAGTGTAATCTGTCTGCCAGCGAGGTTGCGGAGGTTATGGAACGGCTATCGTTGGCGGGGAAGGTGGTTTCTGTGGGTTCCCAGAAAGACACATTGCTGTTCACGGCTGAGGGCTGGGGGGGATTTGTCAGGAAGGCAAGCGCAATATTGGAGCAGTACCACCGGCGGTTTCCAACTCGACCGGGGATGCCTAAAGGAGAACTAAACAGCCGACTGCAGCTCACATCTCATTCTCCGGCCCTGAGCAGACTTTTTGAGGACGGAGTCCTCATAGATGAGGGTACATTTGTCCATCTTCCCGGACATACGATACAGCTATCAGAACAGCAGCAGAAGGAAATTGCTGGCTTTCTGCAAGCGTTGGATGAAAACCCTTATTCTCCACCTAGTGATGTTGCCATTAGCAATGACCTGCTGGGGCTGCTTCTGGAGCAACGCCGAGTGGTGAAGGTAGCTGAGGGCATTATCTTTTCTGCTAAGGCATATGATGAGATGGTGAGCAAGGTGGTTACCTACATAAAGGAGAGAGGAAAAGTCACCGTTGCTGAAGTGAGGGACATATTGAATACCAGCCGTAAATATGCCCTAGCACTTCTGGAACATATGGATGACAGCAAAATCACCCGCCGCATAGGCGACGCGCGAATCCTAAGGTAAATTTTTTACTGAGTAGACAGTATATTCCTCGCTTTTGACCACGGCAAGACTGGACGTGTTTTTGTCCTGTTGTCTGGCCTGTGTGACTGACTTCTGTGGAAGTACTAAAGTTGTATTCGATAGCCGGTACTAGACGACCACTGTGAATCGGTACTGATGCTTCATGCCTTCGGTGCTGTGGCGGTAAGAAAATATGAACATCAGATAATATTGTGGATTGGGGGGTTAAGATGCACAGAGCTAAAAAATTGCTGGCGATCATCAAAGAGGATAAGAAGCTGCTGGCAACATTCAGCGGTACCTTGGTCGACGGCGTCATGCTTATCTTTATGATAGCCTTGGCTTGTTATTGGTTCTTGACATAGGCTTGCAGACCAGTGTTGTTGGGGCCATACTTCATATAGTTTTGCCTATTCTGGAAAACTTTGGCATCTGACTTTATTGCTCTGAGAGTCAACGGGGAATGAACAAAGAGGTCATCGGTCTGCTAAGCGGTTTTGTTTTCGTGGCTCTGCTGTTTTGGGTATTTGCTTGGTACCTGTTATAGCGGTGGTGCAACTCGTCTATTTATACGCAGTGCTTGCGTCTATTTAAATTGCATATTGGCGGGCCTCAATTGGTCGGGACAAGAGCGGCCGGTGGGGTGGTAAATGGCGGGAGCGTATGGGAGTCGAACCCACCGAAGGCACTTTGAAAATGCCCCCCGACGGATTTGAAGTCCGCGAAGCCCACCGGGACTTACACGCTCCCCAGGTTGGCCCTGTGCGATCACTCCTTGTGGATGTTTTTCACCACGCGGCTTCTATGATAACAGATTTTGCCACGGCTTGAAATTCTAGCGCCTGCGCATAACACCTCTTTGTTATAATATTGTGTGCTATGTGACTACTTCCGACAATGATTGTGCTTGTGTATCAATTGTGATTTTTTGACGAGGGACATGTTCACAGAGCGATTAAAACAGGCAAGGCATATTATGGCAATGAGGCGGGCCTTCGGGATGGTCAGGAGGAGACAGAGACAGAATGCTGTCCATATACCTGATCTTACGGACAGAAAGAAAAGACTCAGAGCAACTAGGGAGAAGACAGTAGGTGTTCAGGTTTATCTGGATAAAGCTGTGGAGGCTATGACACGCAATGGCATCAGAGTCCATGTGGTAGAAGACAGCCACGATGCCGTGGGATCTGTGGTAGCTGAATTGGGTGGAAGTGAGCTTGTAGTAAAATCAAAGTCCAATTTGACTAAAGAGATAGGACTGGTGGAGATGTTGGAAGGATCCGGGGTAAGAGTCATCGAGACTGATATCGGCGACAGGATAATTCAGATTGCGCGGGAAAACCCTTCACATCCTACTGGCCCGGCCAGCCATCTTAGTCGGAGGGATATTGCACGTATCCTCACGTACCATTTTGGCAGGCAGATCCGACCTGTTGCCGAAGAAATAGTTAAAGCAGTAAGGGAAGAGGTTTATGAGTACATAGCAGAAGCCGAGATCGGAATCACTGGCGCCAATGCTATAGCTGCTGAGGAAGGGGCAGTTGTTTTACAGCACAATGAAGGCAACATAATTGAAGTGGCAATGCGACCTGGTAAACACGTAATTCTGGCAGGTATCGATAAGGTCTATCCAAACGTAGAGGAGGCCCTCAACATGTTACGTTTGCAGACGTTCTATGCTACGGGGGCGTTGTCCACTTCTTTCATAAATATAATTACGGGCCCAAGCCAGACGGCTGATATTGAGAAGCAACTAATAAAAGGCGTGCACGGTCCTCGCGAGATCTGCGTTATCTTGGTGGACAATGGCAGAAGTAAAGTGGCAAAGATGCCAAAATATAGAGAGTTGCTCTATTGTATCGGCTGCGGGCAGTGCCTATTGGTCTGTCCTGTTTACCAGGTTTACGGGAGCAAGTTCAGCGCAGCTGGCGAGCTTGGTGGCAGAGGAGTAGTCTATTCGAGCATCCGCGGTGACATTAACAGTAACGAGAACGAGGTGCTGGGCTGGTGTCTGACCTGTGGCAAGTGCTATAAAAATTGCCCGGTATCTATCAATGTACCTGAAATAGTCCGCAAGCTGCGCTCAGATGCTGGTGGGACTGGAGCTATCATCTCGAGTTTCATTAGCTCGCATATGAGGTGGTTAGGTAGCGCTGTGTTATTGCAATTTCTTCTACTGACTTTGAAGTTACCGGGAGCTACTGGTGCCGAGGTAGACTGAAAAAGTTTTTCGCTCCGCTTACTCGTTGCCGTAGCAGGCAGAAAGTTGTAAAATCGGATGCAGGTGGTGGCTGTGATGGATGTGTATATAGTGACCAATCTAGGGCGAAAGGCGATACCAGCTTTGAGAAAGCTTGGCAACGAACTGGATGCAGGCATATTGGAGTTTCTGGAGCGCACTGATGGTGCTACGGAGAATCAGGTGGCTGAGGCGTTTGGTATTACCGCCGATATGGCTTACGACAAGCTGAGGTCATTAAGTGCCAGCCGGTGGGTATGGCGACGGACTACTAGAGCCATGCCCTTCTGAACGGATCTGACTGGATTGTTGAATAGGTAATGGTAGGTTGCTGATAAGGAAGCGGTGTCCCTACTGCAAAGGGCAAGGAATGGTCTCAAGTGACGATCCAGGGATGCCTGCTGGTCCCTGTCCTGTATGCAGTCAGAGGGGTTATAATCTTGTACCAGGGACTGCACACGTGTGTGCATTGTGTCAGGGTAGCGGTCATCTGGTTGGTGGTGGAAGGGGCGTTAGTGCGGTCTGCCCTGACTGTCAAGGGATCGGCTTTAAATGGTAGAAAAGACCCGTCTGGGGAAGTGCCGGAACTGGCAGACGGGCATGACTTAGGATCATGTGCCGCAAGGCGTCGGGGTTCGAGTCCCCGCTTCCCCATACCAGACCTGACATAATCCGGGGTGCCCATCTCAGTAAACAGGGGAATTGAGGGAGCTTATCTTCCCTCGCGGAGATAGCGGAAAGCGGAGAGAGCAGCGGTTGCCCCATCACCGACGGCGCTACAAACTTGGCGGGGCGAATTTACCCTGATATCACCGGCAGCGAAAATACCCGGGGTGGTTGTCGCCATCAGCTCATTGGTGACGATATGTCCGGTCTCATCAAGGCTGACTATATCGGCAAAGCGGTGGGTATTCGGTTCCAAGCCTATGGCTACGAACACTCCATCCACATTAAGGGTGGACTCTTTCCCCGTCTTGATGTTGTGTAGCTTCAGTCCGGTTACTTTCTCTTCACCGACAATCTCTTTCACTACAGTATTCCACAGAAACTTGATGCCCTTTTTAAGAAAAGCTTGTCTCTGAAGTGCCTGAGTAGCCCGGAGTTGGTCTCTGCGATGTATCACGTAGACATTGCTGGCATGTTCGCTCAGTTCCAGCGCATCGGTCAGAGCGGTGTCGCCGCCTCCGACAACAGCAACGTCAAGGTCGCGAAAAAGAAAGCCATCGCAGGTAGCACAGTAGGATACACCCCGTCCGAGCAATTTCTCTTCCCCGGGTACATTTAGCCTGCGGTACTCGGAGCCAGCTGCAATTATTACGGCTCTGGCCTCAAAATCACCTTTGGTTGTGCTCGTGAGAAAGTAATTTCCCTGCTTCTTTAGTCCTGTAACTTCGGTATTTATAGTCTCTAGCCCGTACTTTGAGGCTTGCTGGTGCATAAGTTCAGCCAGCTCACTCCCAGCGATCCCTTCGGGGAAACCGGGATAGTTGTCTATCCTGCGCGCATTCACAATTTGTCCGCCAAAGAGTCCGCGTTCCAAAAGCAGAGTTTTTAGTCCGGCACGGCAGGTATATAGACCAGCGGTAAGCCCTGCTGGACCACCGCCGATGACTATAACTTCATACATGGGCATCTCCTTACCAGCGTGAACTGTGTGGCTGCACACAGACATTGTAGATGATTTCTTGCGGTAATTCTACCAGACAATTTGTTGACATAAAGTTACTATGTGTAAGGCTGTTACTTTAGTCTCAAAGGACATAAGAAATTAGTCATATAAGTAAAAATTGAATTTACTAAAGCCGCGCAACCGTTTGGTGTTGCCGGGATAAATATGTTAATAGATAGCAGGTGTTCCTGTGTGGGGGAAAACGAGTTTAGGTCAGTTACTGGACAGTCAACTGGATAGGAGCTAATGGCTTGAGCTTACGTGCAAAGACAGTTGCCATTGCGATTGCTGTGCTTGTGGTGATTGTTGTTCTAGTGTGTGCAATGTCTGAGTTGTTCCTAGTGAGGTCGTTTGTCCAGCTGGAGAGACAAAATGCACTCAGAAATATGCAGCGCGTTCTTCTCGCCCTCGACGAAAGGCTCGTTTTTCTTGATACTACAGTTAAGGACTGGGCCTGGTGGGACGACACATACAATTTCGTTCAGAGCCATGACCACAGTTATATCCAGGCCAATCTTGTTGATAGCACCTTTGCTACCCTGGGAGTAAGCATAATAGCGTTTGCCAATCGGTCTGGCGAGGTTGTATTTAGCAAAGCCTATGATCTGGGGAGGATGGAAGAAATGTCTTTCCCTCAGGAGTTTTATGACCACCTGAAGCCATCCAGTCCTTTGCTAAATCACGCTACTCTAGAAAGCGGTGTCAAAGGAATCTTGTTGCTCTCAGATAGGGTTCTACTGGTTGCCTCCAGGCCGGTGCTTACCAGTGAACGACAGGGTCCCATTGAAGGAACGCTGGTTATGGGCAGCTTTTTTGATGTGCGAACTTTGGAGGACATTTCAGATAGGGTGAAAGTGGACTTGCACATGAGCAGGTTGGATGACGCAGATATCTCGTCGGAATTCAAGGAAATACTACCCAAAGTAACAAACGTCAATCCAATATATGTAACAGAACACGGTCGTTATGATGTCTCTGCCTACGCATTACTCAGGGACCTGTATAATCAGCCGGCACTGGTTCTCAAAGCCGATATACCCAGAGAAATATATGCTTACGCCCGGACGGCCGTGGGAGCTTTTTTACTGTATATTTTAGCTGCCGGGTTTATCTCTGCTGTTCTTGCTCTTTTTTTCCTCGACAGGATGGTGCTCTCTAGGCTGGCAGAGCTAAAGAATGCGGCTGTGCGGATCGGTAAAGATATGGATGTTTCGCAGCGTTTACCGGTCACCAGCAATGACGAGATAGGTGGACTTGCTAGAACTATTAACTTGATGCTGACAAGGATAGAAGAAGGGCAAGTGGCACTTGCTGACAGTGAGGCAAAGTACCGCACCATTCTGGATGAAATGCAGGAAGGGTACCTGGAGCTGGATCTGGTGGGCAGCATTATATTCTGCAATGACGCGGCTTGCCAGATACTTGGATACCCTCAAGGAGAACTTATTGGAACGCATTTCAGGGCTCATGTCCACCCCGACGATGTCATGGCCATTTACCAAATAGCTAAGCACACGCGTGAGGCTAAAGAGCCATCTAACCTCTCTTCTTGTCGTTTCTTGCGGAGGAACGGAACCTTGGGATACGCCGACATTCATCTGCACCCTAAACGCAGCAAAGACGGAATCATAGATGGGTTCAGAGTTTTAGCCCGTGATATTACCAAGCGGAAGTTATTAGAGCAGCAGATGATAACTGCCGGCAGACTGGCTATCACCGGAGAGCTGGCTGCTGGCATAGCTCATGAGTTGAATAACCCCCTGACCGGGGTCATCGGCTATGCACAACTCTTGGTGGCGAGGGCGGATCTGCCTGTTGATGTTAAAGAGGACCTGAGCAAAATACAGACCGAGGGGCAAAGAGCTGCGAAGTTGGTGAGGGACCTGCTGACTTTCTCCCGTCAAGCTCAGCCTAAGAAGCAGCTGGTTGACATAAATGAACTCGTCCAGAAGACATTGGAACTGTGGAGTTATGCACTGGCACAGAAGGGCATTGAAGTGGAGACGAAGCTGAGTCCAGAGATGCCGCGTATACTCATCGACTACAACCAGATCCAGCAGGTACTCCTAAATATCGTCATCAACGCTGAGCAGGCGCTAGGCCAGTCAAATCGCCATGGCAAAATAGCAGTCGAGACAGGTCTGAGAGACGGATATGTGGTGATCGCCATTTCGGACAACGGGATCGGAATTCCTGAAGATATCTCAGACAAGGTCTTCCAGCCGTTCTTCACCACCAAAGGCGTAGGCGAGGGGACTGGACTGGGGCTCAGTGTGTGCCATGGTATTGTGATGGCGCATGATGGCAGAATATATTTTCACAGCAAGCCAGGAGAGGGGACAACGTTTTTTGTTGAGCTGCCGGCAATTAATTCGGCAGTCGTATAGTAGACAAAATGCAGATTATGCGTTAGAGTAGAGGTGGGGGATATGAAGACCAGAAACGGCAATTCGGTACCGATTTTGGATAAGGCCGGGGGGAAGATTGTCAAAGGGTTCCCGGCAGCGCCTCTATCGGGCCCGCCTGGTTCCAAAGAGACGGCTCGGGTCTTAATAGTTGACGATGAGCCTTTGGTCAGGGAGATGGTCGCCCGCAAGCTCACGGAGAGGGGCATAGTGTGCGCTGATGCTGCCAGTGGCGAGGAGGCCCTGCAGAAACTTGAAAGCGACGATTTCGATGTGGTGCTTCTGGATATTCGCATGCCGCACCGGAGCGGTCTTGAAACGCTGGCGGAGATAAAGATTAAGTATCCTGACATCGCTGTTATTATGGTAACCGTGGTAGCGGATATAGAGATTGCCATCGAGTCGATGAAGAAAGGAGCTTACGATTTCATCGTCAAGCCCATAGATTTTGATATTTTGATGTTGAGCGTTGATAGGGCACTGGAGAAGAGGAGAGTATTGCTGGAGAACAGAAAGTACCAGGAGTATCTGGAGAAGAGGGTCAAGGAGCAAACAAACAAAATACGGGAGTTGTTTCTCAGTTCGGTGAAGACGCTTGTCTATGCTTTGGAAGCTAAGGACGTCTACACCAGTGGCCATTCGCAGAGGGTCACAGAAATGGCAGTAGAGATTGGCCAGGCTATGGGTCTAGGCGAAGCACAGTTGGAGAAGATAAGGCTTGCCGGTGTTTTGCATGACATAGGCAAAATAGGTGTCCCGGAATCAATATTGAACAAACCGGGCAGGCTGGAGAAAGACGAGTATGACATCGTGAAAGCGCACTCTGAGCTGGGCGAGAAAATCTTACGGTCAGTCGTAGCCGATGAGGAAATATTGCAGGCGATTCGCCATCACCACGAACGCTATGATGGTGGCGGATACCCTGACGGACTATCAGGTGATAGCATACCTCGAGCAGCCAGAATCCTTGCCGTAGCGGATGCCTATGATGCCATGACCTCGGACCGTCCGTACCGGAAGAGGATGGCTTACTCACAGGTACTTACTGAGTTAGAGAAGGGGTGTGGCACCCAGTTCGATCCTGATGTGGTGGCTGCTTTGCTTACTAGGGTGGCGGACAAACCCCCAGCGCATCGCTGTTAGGCTGTCGGAGGCACCTCAAAGTAGTCCAAAATAGTTGACATAATGTGCAATCACTTACTGTTGCTTATAACGGCTGTGAAAGGCCTGGTGCACTTCCTTTAAGTGCTTGTTGGTCACGTGGGTATAGACTTGTGTTGTGCGGACGCTCTCGTGTCCCAGCATCTCCTGGACTGAGCGTAGATCAGCGCCTCCGATGAGGAGGTCCGTGGCGAACGAGTGTCTGAGGGTATGTGGTGTGACATTGATGGCAAGTCCGCAGGTGCGGGCGTATCTTTCGACGACTCTTTGAACAGAGCGAGCGGTCAGACGCATTCGTTCACCTTTCATTCTTGGGTCAGTGGTACCGCTGTACCTGATGAACAGGGGCTGGAAGTCGTCCTTCCGTGAGTCCAGATATCGTTGCAGCCATTCCGCTGCTGTGTCAGATAGAAAAACAACTCTTACTTTACCCCCTTTGCCTCTAACGCTAAACTCCCGGCGCTCTATATCGATCTGGTCGCGGTTCAGCTGTACCAGTTCTGACACTCGCAATCCGGTACTGAATAGAGTCTCCAGGATCGCCTTATCTCTCAATCCGACTTTGCTGGAGATTTCGGGGGCACTGAGGAGCCTGTCGATTTGCTCCTGGTTCAGGAACGCTACAGAGCGAGCACTTTGCTTGGGCAATTCTACCTTGTCCGGCGACAGCACCGGCAGGTTCTTATGGGTAAGCAAGTAACGCAAGAAAGCACGCAGGGCGATCAGGTGGTAGACCTGTGTCGAGCGCTCCAACGGACTACCCTTGGAGTTACGAAGCCGCGCTAAGTATAGGCGGTACCTGGATACTACTCCGGCGTCAACGTCCTGTATCCGCACCTCCGGGAAATTAAGATTGAGCCATTCAGCAAAACGGCGAAGATAGTGCGCGTACCGTTGGACGGTCAGCGGGGAGCGGCCACGAGCGACCTCAAGAAATTCGAGGTAGTCCGCCACTAGATTCTCTATTTCTTCAGCTGGTCTCATGCTCGTTCCATCGTCAAACAAATCGCCGATAACTCTTACGACGTCGCAAAAGTGACATTGTGCGACACTACCACTGGTTCTTCCGGGGTGCCTCCCAATTCCCTGGCTATGCCGTTGAGTAGCTGTTCGAGGTGCCAGCCTTTGAGCGCTGAGATTAGGAAAATCGCCTTACTGTCTGTTTGGACAATCTCTGGCGGCAACTTTGACAGGTCTCCTTCGTGTTGCAGTAGCATGTCGATCTTGTTAATAACGAGGAAGCGCGGTTTTGTGTCCAGCCTTAGCTCCTGAATGATACCCTCCACGGTGCGATACTGTTCGACAGCATTGCGATGGGTTATATCAACGACGTGGAGAATCAGGTCTGCCTCCTCAAGTTCTTCCAGGGTGGCACGAAATGCGGCAATGATGGACGGTGGTAGCTTATGTATAAAGCCTACGGTGTCGGTCAAAAGGAATGACAGTCCGTTAGGACAAGTGAGACGTCTGGTGATAGGATCGAGGGTGGAAAATGGCCTGTTCTCGGCGACAACATTAGCTTGGCTGAGGGCGTTGAGCAACGTACTCTTGCCGGCGTTAGTGTAACCTACCATCGCTACCACCGGCGTTTGATTGCGCTTTCTTTTCTGTCGGTATAGCTGCCTGTGTTTTCTCACGGCCTCGAGCTGCTGTTCCAGTCGGTGGATGCGTCGCCGGATAAGACGGCGGTCGGTTTCAAGCTGGGACTCACCCGGACCCCTAGTACCTATACCGCCACCGAGTCGCTCCAGGTGGCTCCATTGACCTGCAAGCCGCGGTAGTAAGTACCGGTGCTGTGCTAGCTCAACTTGCAGTTGCCCTTCGTGGGTGTGGGCTCTTTTAGCAAAGATGTCAAGTATCAGTGCTGTCCGGTCGATGATCTTCACTTGCAATGCTCTTTCAAGGTTCCTTTGTTGTCGTGGCGAAAGTTCATCGTTAAATATGGCAACTGTATATGGGGTGGACTGCTTTAGGGAAAGAAGTTTTTGTAGTTTGCCCAGGCCTATGTAGTAGCTTGGCGATGGACTGTCCAGCTTCTGGGTAACTTTGCCCACCACTTTGGCGCCTGCTGCCTCGGCCAGCTGATGTAATTCCGCCATAGAGTCATTGAGCGGCCAATCATTTTGTAGCCCCTTTATCTCAACGCCCACTAGCAAGGCCTTTTCGACCTCATTGTTGGTGCCAAGTAGTGACTTTCTAGCCATGTCTTTATTAAGATTATGTCAACTATATTTTACCGTCTGTTATTCCAGCTGAGCAACCTTTCGATGCCCTCTTCTAGGCGCTCGTCTGGCAAGGTAAGAGAAAAGCGGACGTATCCTTCGCCGAAGGCACCGTAGCCAGTGCCAGGGGTAACTGCTATATTGGCCTTGTCCAGTAATTCATTGGCGAACCCGAGGGAAGTATACCCCTCAGGCACTTTGCACCAGATGTAGAAGCCGGCTTTTGGTGTTCTGGCGCTTAGCCCGATCCTTCTGATGGCAGCTAGGAGTTTGTCGCGGCGTTTCTGGTAGATCAGGTTGTGTGCAGTGATGCAGTCCTGCGGACCGGTTAGTGCTTTGATGGCGGCATACTGTATGGCTTGGGGGATGCCAGAGTCCAGATTCGACTTGAAGCGGAACAGGGCATCTATCATCTCTGAGTTCCCTACCACCATTCCTATGCGCCAGCCGGTCATGTTGTATGTTTTAGACAATGAGTGGAATTCAATGCCGTTATCCTTTGCGCCAGGCAATTGCAGAAAGCTGGGAGGAGAATAGCCATCGAAGGCGACTTCGGTATATGGAGCATCATGACATATGGACAGCCCATGTTCGCGGGCAAAATCTACTGCCTTTTCAAAAAAACTTGGTTCAGCCACCGCGCCAGTAGGATTATTGGGGTAATTTAGCCATAGTATCTTTGCCCTCCTGAGCGCTTCCTGCGGGATACCGGAGAAGTCCGGCAGGAAATCATTTTCCTCTGTCAGGGGCATTGGATAGACCTCGCCGCCAGCCAGTAGTGTGCTCATGGAATACACTGGGTATCCTGGATCGGGTACCAGCGCTAAATCCCCGGGATCTATAAAGCAGAAGGATATGTGGCCTATGCCTTCTTTGGAGCCGATCAAGGGAAGCACCTCGCGGGCGGGGTCCAGGGCCACACCGAAGCGCCGCTGGTACCATTGGGCGATTGCTTCACGAAGTTCGGGAAGTCCTGCTGTCTCCGGATAACGATGGTTGTCCGGGTTCTGAGCTGCCTGGCAAAGCTCGTCAATGACGTGTTGCGGCGTTGGCAGATCCGGATCGCCAATGGCAAAACTGATGATATCCTCACCGCGAGCCCGTTTCTCCGCGATTTTTCGGTTGATCTCAACGAATAGGTATGCAGGCAGTTTACCTAATCTGTGTGATAGTCTCACCTCAGCCATTCTCCTACAAAAACTTCCTCAACAGGTCCTTCCAGAAAGATTTCCCCCTTAATGTCCTGGCTAACGGATAACTGTCCGCCGCGAAATATTATGTCAACTCTATTACTGTCTACCAATCCTTTGCGGTCAGCTAGCACTGCCACAGCGCAGGCGCCACTTCCGCAGGAAAGAGTTTCACCGGCCCCCCGTTCCCATACCCTCACCTCTACAGTTGTTCTATTCAAAACTCTGGCTATCTCAAAATTTGTTCGCGCAGGGAACAAAGGGTGGTTTTCCACTTCGGGACCTACCTCGTCTAATGGATAGCTGTCCACTGGCTGGTCCAGAAAGGCAACCGCATGAGGATTTCCTATGGATACGATTGACACTGGCAGTACCATATTTTGCAACTCAAGAGGGTAATCTAAAATAGGCATTATGTCAACTGCACTACCCCCGGTGTTCAGTAGTTTTTGCATGTTTAAAGTAACGGGGATATCTTCGGGTGCAAAAATAGGGGTTCCCATGTCTACCCTTACTTTTTTGACTTTATCCCGTAACAATATAACATGCAGGCTTCTGATGCCAGCTAGAGTCTCCACCCTGAACGTCCTGTCTGTGACGAGTCTTTTCTCGAAGGCGTATTTAGCTAGACACCTCAGCCCGTTGCCACAGATATGGGCTTCAGAGCCATCTGGATTGAACATCCTCATCTTCAGTTCAGCAACCCTGGAGGGCAGTATCAAAATAAGCCCGTCAGCACCCACGCCGAAGCGACGGTGGCACATTCGCCTAGCCAGTTCAGACCAGTCTTTCCTTGAGCGGCGGACGTCTATCACCACAAAGTCATTGCCAGTTGCCTGAAATTTGGCAAAATTCATTGGCCTGATCCTCGAGAAATGCTTCGACCAACTTTTCAATGTCCTGGTATACGTTGACGGTCTCTATGTTGAACCAGTGTATTCTAGGATCGTCTATCCGAAACCAAGCATACTGACGCCGTGTAAAACAGCGAGTCTGCCATTTTATCTGCCGGACAGCCTCCTCGAGGCTCATCCTGCCCTGCAAATATTCACCAATTTGCCTGTAGCCAATGCTAGACATAGCAGGTAGATGTAGTCCGAATCCTTTGTTCAAAAGCTGCCTTACCTCTTCTACCAGCCCTCTTTTTAGCATTTCATCTACCCTAAAGTCAATTCGGTGGTAAAGCTCGGTACGCTCTACTGTCAGTCCTATAACCAAAATAGGGAATGCCGGCGGTGCTTTTTGCCACCACTGAGATATAGGTTTTCCGGACATTAAGTATACCTCGAGGGCTCTGACAATACGGCGTAGATTAGTGGGCATGATTTTGGCTGCTGCTATCGGGTCAACTCGCTGTAGCTCCTGAAATAGTTTGAAAATGCCCTCCTCTTTGGCTTGCTGCTCGAGCCTCTGTCTTAATGCCGGATTGGGTGGAATGGCAGGTATCTGCCACCCTTCGACTATTGTCCACACGTACAAGCCACTCCCACCTACTAGGAACGGGATCTTCCCTCGTAATTGGATCTGGCTAATGGACTGCTCTGCCATCTGGCGATAAATGGCCAGACTGAACGGTTCGTTCGGATCTACAACATCGAGAAGATGGTGCGGGACTACAGAGCGCTCTTCCGGGCCCGGTTTGGCGGTGCCGATATCCATGTAGCGGTAGACCTGTCTGCTATCTGCGTTGACTATCTCTCCATCAAAACACCGTGCCAGATGAAGTCCGAGCTTGCTCTTGCCAACTGCAGTTGGACCGACGATGGTGATAAGGCGTCTCATCGAGGGAGCTTGAGGTTGGCTGTGTGTTTTACAATACCCACAAACTCTTCGGTTTTGATGCTGGCACCCCCGACCAGGGCACCGTCTATTTCCGATTCGGAGACGAACTCGGCGATGTTACGGCTGGTAACACTTCCACCGTAGAGTATGCGCACTTTTTGGGCTGTTTCATTGCCCCACATCTCTGCCAGCAGTGCGCGTATGAAAGCAATGGTGCTGCTTGCCTCCCTTCCCGTGGCTGCCTTGCCGCTCCCAATAGCCCAGACCGGCTCATAGGCGATTACCAGTTGCGTGGTCGGTGTTACATTGTCCAGACCAATCTTGATCTGCTTGTCCAGCACCTGTCTGGTCCTGCGGGACTCATTATCTTCCAGGCTTTCGCCGACGCACAGTATAGGGATCATCCCGTATGTTATCGCCTTGCTGACCTTTCTATTGATGATGGCGTCCGTCTCTCCGAAATACTGTCTCCGTTCCGAGTGCCCTAGGATGACAAACTGACATATGCCGGCCAACATCTGCGCTGAAATCTCCCCGGTATAGGCGCCCTTGTCCTCGAAATGCATATTTTGGGCTCCTAGCTTGATCGAGGTACCCTTAAGTAGTTCGCTTATACTCACCAATGAAATGAACGGCGGGCAAATTACCTTCTCCACACCTGTGATCCTTTCGAGCTCCGGCTTCATGGATTGAACCAGTGCAACTGCTTCAGCGAGGTCGGTATGCATTTTCCAGTTGCCGGCAATTAAAGGCTGTCTCACTCTCTAAGCTCCGAATTTGTTCAGTTTCAGTGCGTGGGCCATTGCCAGGGGCATTACATCGAGGGCAGAAATCCTGCCCAGCTCTCCAGAGGTGCAAAGCAACTCTGAGAACCCTTTTGCTCCTCTCTGGCGGCACCAAGGGGAAGATATCAAAATAGGCACAGGATGCCAGCTATGCCCTTTGAACGAGGCGGGTGTGGAATGGTCACCGGTAATCACCAGGACATCAGGTTTCAGAGTAAGCAATTTGGGCAGTGCCTTGTCAATTTGTTCGATCACCTTCACCTTCCGTTCGAAGTCTCCGTCCTCTCCGGCACTATCGGTCTCTTTGACATGGATGTAGAAGAAATCGTGCTGGCTGTACTGATCGGACATAATTTGAATTGCTTCTTCAAAACCACCGGCGATGCTGTATACTTTCATTCCCACGAGTTTGGCCAGACCTTTATACATAGGGTATTTGGCGATGGCTGCCGGTTTTAGCTTATAGACCTTTGTCATGGGGGGGATATCTGGCAGCCGCGAAAAACCGCGCAGCAAAATCATATTAGCCGGATGATGGTTGCTCAGGATTTTGGCTGCTTTTTCGACAAATGCGTTGACTATTTTAGCCGTGGATACACTTGTGGGGCTCCGGGGAAAAGCCTTATGTGGCGTCATGCCCGTCTTCTGAGGGTCTGTGTCACTCAGTTCAGGAGATAGTTTTTCACCGCGTAGCACCAGCATGAACCTGTGCTCTTTTACCGGTTGCACAAAGAGTTCTACGCCCGGTATTTGTATTTCGTGCAGCAGCGAACAAAGCTCGGCGCATTTCTCCGTGGTAATCCGCCCAGCTCTGCGATCGGTGATTACTCCATTGCTGTCAACGGTACAGAAGTTGCCCCGAGCTGCGATGTCATTCTCTGTCAACTCGAAACCAATTCCCAGCGCTTCAAGCACTCCTCTGCCGATAGAGAACTTAGATGGATCATAGCCGAACAGTGCCAGGTGTGCAGGGCCACTCCCTGGGGTGATACCTGGACTGATAGGCTCTACGAGCCCAAGAGCGGACGTGTTCGCTAGACTGTCAAGTTGTGGAGTGAATGCGACCTCAAGCTCTGTTTTGCCCGTCTCTCTATCCGGCAGCCCGCCGAGACCGTCGATTACAAGCATTACAATTTTGCTCGGTGAGCTGACGGTTATCTCTTCTAAGGCGGCTAAGTCGATCGTCATGACTGTTTATCCAGCAGTACTTCGACACCTGGCAGTGCTTTGCCTTCGAGAAAATTAAGGCTGGCACCACCACCTGTAGACACATGGCTCATTTTGTCTGCCAGCCCCATATCCTCAATAACTTCTGCGGTAGAGCCTCCACCTATGATAGTTGTAGCTCTGATATTGGCCAGCACTTCAGCCATTGTCCTGGTTCCTTGAGCAAAGGCAGGTATCTCATAAATGCCCATGGGGCCGTTCCAAAAAACAGTCCGACATTTCTTGATCTCTGTGGAAAAGCTTTCGGTCGTTTTGGGGCCTATATCAACAATATGCTCCTCGGGCGATATTTCTGTGACTGAGACCGTCCTGCTTACAGAGCCATGTTTGGGGTCGGTGGTGACGACTACGTCTATTGGTAGTAACACCGATGTCCCATTCTTGTCGGCAGCCGCTAAGATAGCATTTGCAGTCTCCAGCTTATCGATTTCAACCGGCGAAGCCCCCACATCATAGCCTTTAGCTTTGAGAAACAGAGAGGCCATGCCGCCACCAATTAGTAAAGTGTCTACCTTCGGCAGTATATTCTGGATAAGGCGGACTTTATCGCTGACCTTGGCGCCTCCTAGGAGCGCGGCGAAGGGGTGCTCAGGGGAAGCCAAGAGCCTACTTAGCACCGTAAGTTCTTTTTCCATCAGTAAACCGGCAACTGCTGGGATATATTTGGCGACCCCTGCTGTAGAGGCATGGGCACGATGAGCAGTGCCAAATGCATCGTTTACGTAGACATCAGCCAGATTTGCCAGAGCTCGGGCGAAACCGGGGTCGTTAGCTTCTTCCTCTGGGTGAAAACGGACATTCTCAAGCAGGAGGATATCACCACCTTTAAGATTGGCTACTGCTTGCTCCACCTGGGGGCCAACGCAATCAGCGGCTACAAGTACTGGCATTCCTATTAGTTGAGAAAGTCTGTCTGCTAGTGGTTTGACGCTTAGCTCTTTGACTACTTTTCCGTCGGGACGTCCTAAATGAGTACAGAGGATGACTTTAGCCTCTTGGTCTAATAAGTACCTTATTTTTGGGAATGCAGCTCTGATCCGGCTATCATTAGTGATGGCACCTGACATCGGGCTCAACGGCACGTTGAAGTCCACCCGGACTAGTACTCTTTTTCCTTTTACATCTATGTCCTTAACCGTTTTTTTGCTCATATTTTGGTCTTTATGCGTTTTTCTAGCTCTCGTTTGATTTGATTTACCTCGTCCAGTGCTGCCCCGGCAATTTCAAAGACTGCTTTTCCCAGCTTATCAGCATTGGCGATATCCATGTGATAGCTAATGAACCCCAAAATGTCGAAGTCGGCGAGGCTATCGACTATAAACTGGCGCTCCTCTTCGTCGCGTGTCTTTGACCCCACTATGTAGCATCTTCTGACCCCCAGGTCTTTGGCCAGGTCACGTATAGCCCGGGCTGTCTGGAAACTCCTCTGTCCCGGTTCTACGACTATCAGCAACGCGTCGACCGCCTTTGCAGTTCCGCGGCCCAGATTTTCAACGCCAGCATCCATATCCATTATGACTACTTCGGATCTACTCAGCACTAAGTGGCTGACCAGACTTCTAACCAGGGCGCTTTCCGGGCACATGCAACCTCCGCCACCCTTTTTGACCGTGCCCATTACGAGTACTCTAATACCGTCGATACGAACAGAAAAACGCTCGGGAAGATCGTCAACTTTGGGGTTGAGTTTAAAGAAGGAACCATAGCTGCCCGGCCTAGCACCGGTGCGTTCTGCTATGATGTCCTTGAGCTCCGCAATTGGTGTTATCCTAGCGGCGGCTTCTTTACTTATACCCAGTGCTATAGCCAGATTGGCATCGGGGTTGGCATCGATAGCTATTACCTCTTTGCCTTCGGCGGAGTACGCCCATGCCAGGAGACTTGCCAATGTAGTCTTACCGACTCCTCCTTTGCCCGTTATCGCTATTTTCATAGCATTTGCACTCTAAATATCAAGTTTGGTGCACGCGTTATGCAAATTCTGTTATGCAAAATCAATTGAGTATAGCTAATACGGATATCAAAAATCAAGAGTGGTGCCAAAAGCCACCGTTGGCACCACTCTTTTTGCTAGTAGCTATATTTGCCTAGTTGATTTACTTCCAGCCAGCACGTGCACCGAAGCCCATCGCCATAGGACCTATCGGCCAGTTGAAACCTAACGTCATCACCGTATCGATGTCTTCTGGCTTTTCAACCACTCCTTCCTCCAAGATTTTCCTTGCTTCCCGTCCTATTGCTGAGTATATGCGGTTTCCAACATGACCAAGGTCACCAGGCATGTCCTTAACTTTTACAGGGACCTTGCCTATCTTTTTGCAGAATTCCACGCAGGCCTCCAGAACGTCCTTGGACAACTCTGGTGTCCAAATGACTTCTACTAGCCGCATGATGTTTGCCGGGCTGAAGAAATGGAGCCCGAGAAACTTATCCTTTCGGTTGGTGACCGCTGCCAGGTCCCTTATGGTAAAGAAGGAAGTATTGCTGGCAAACACTGCCTCTTTCTTTACTATTCCGTCAAGGTCCTTGAAGAGCTGGAGTTTGAGGTCCTTGTTTTCGAGCTGTCCGGGGTTAGCCCCGCCGATTGCCTCAATGAGAAGGTCCACTGACTTCAAGTCTTCCAGCTTTGCAGTGAGCGTCAAATTTGCTATTGCCTGGTCCATTTGTTCTTTTGATATTTTACCTCGATCGACGGCTCCCTTCATACCAAAACGGCCATTGATCATATCATCTTTCGCCCTGGCAAGGATCTCGTCATTTAAATCGCGCCCGATCACTTTGTAACCAGCGAGCAATGCCGATATCGAGATACCACGTCCCATCACCCCCATACCTACCATACCAACCGTCTTGATGTCTTCAACTTTCATAATAAGCCTCCTTTGATCATTTTTTGGAACCAACCAGAATTCTAACACAACGATGTTTGCCGTGCAAGCCAACTGAAGCCCTGGTAGACCATAAAACATGCCAGGAACGCAAGCACAAGACGGGGAAGGGGTTGCTTTCAAAAAACTTCACTCTAAGTAGATGATGCACTGCGCCGTGCTCCGGCAGGTTGCGTTGATAGGATGCCACTGTTATAATCTAGGTGGGTGGCAACTCAATTCAACAGAGGTTGGACGATGCCAGCAAGGTTATGGCTGGTCAAGATTGAGGAAGGCTAACAGAGGAAGGTTAACATATGGTTAAGAAGCAGCGAAGGGACCTGGTTGAGAATATAATAAAGGCACTGCTCGATTCTGAGATTCCGGAGATACAGGCCCAGGCTAAGAAGCTGGCTGAGCAGATAAAGAAGCTTGAAGAGCATAGTCAGAAGCTTCAGGAATATATATCCCAGTTGGAAAGCTTGGCTTCAGAGGAGGCCAGCGCTGTGGTCGAGAGCAGGATCACCGAGCTACTCAGTAATCTTGATAGCGCCTTAAATGAACTGCGGAAACGGTCGAAAAAGATTGTGCCTGTGGTTACAGAAGTTAGGACACGGGCCGCAGCAGAGGAGGCCTCTGAGGCAGTGCCGGCCAAAGAGCGCGGCAGTGACTATGAAGAGGAGGACGTTGTACTGCCACGCCCGGCAGTAAGCGTGGAGAGATATATCACGCCGGAAGGGTTTGTCATAAGGAAGACACGGCGTTAAAGTCTATGCCCCTGTAGCTCAGCAGGACAGAGCAGCGGTTTCCTAAACCGCGTGTCGGGCGTTCGAATCGCCCCAGGGGTACTTGAGAAGAAGTTTTAAGTTGGGTATAGAGATAGGGGTGTAGCTCAGTTTGGTAGAGCAGCGGTCTCCAAAACCGCAGGCCGCGGGTTCGAGTCCTGCCACCCCTGCCATGATAGATAAGGTAAGGAAACAATCAAAAAGCGATTGCCGAGGTGGTGGAACTGGTAGACACGCCATCTTGAGGGGGTGGTGGGCGAAAGCCCGTAGGAGTTCAAATCTCCTCCTCGGCACCATTTGCGCCAGATAGCTCATTTGCTATAATTATGAGCCAGAGCGGAAGTAGTTCAGCGGTAGAACACCTCCTTGCCAAGGAGGGGGTCGCGAGTTCGAATCTCGTCTTCCGCTCCATTTTTGATTTGAGCGTACTGGCGGCGTAGCCAAGTGGTTAAGGCGGGGGTCTGCAAAACCCCTATTCAGCGGTTCAAATCCGCTCGCCGCCTCCATTTTTGCCGAGGTGGCGGAATGGTAGACGCGGCGGACTTAAAATCCGCTCTCCGCGAGGAGGTGTGGGTTCGAGTCCCTCCCTCGGCACAGGATAGCCCAATATGACCTTCGCTGCTTATGACATCAGGACTCCAAATTTTCGCAACTTGTTTTTGAGGAGGTACAGACATGATGTCGTGCGATGAGGCAAAAAAACGTGCAATCGATCTTATGCATCGGGGTTACCATTGAGGCCCCGCCGTCCTGCAAGTTATGTGGGAAGTACATGGATTTGGTAACACAGATTTTCTTTGGGCTGGCATCGTCTTTACGGGGGGCATAGGTGGGCAGCAGCGTGCTCCCTGCGGCGCACTATCGGCCGGGGCAATCGTTTTGGGACTGTGCCATAGATGTCCCCCTGAAGAAAAACAAAAAGCAAAGCAGGCACGTGCTGATGCTCGGGAAGAAGCGGCCGAGCTGGCGAAGTCTTTCATGGAGAAGTTCGGCGCTATTTCCTGTCTCGATCTTGTCGGAATAGACTTTTCGAAGCCTGGTGGATATCAAGAGTTCCAGGACTCTGGAGTCTGGCAGAGTAAGTGTGACCAGTATGTTAGCTTTGTAATTGAAAAGTTATACGAACTGGAAGAAAGGAGAAATATTAGAAAAGGGCAGCGGCGGGTTACTATCTATACGAAGCCAGGCTGTCCCTATTGTGCTGCCGCAAAGCAGGACCTGGAGGAGCGCGGCATAGAGTATGAAGAAATAAGCATCGAGGACAATCCCGCTGCACTGAACGAGGTTATGCGACTCTCCGATGGCAAGGGCATTGTTCCTATCATGGTCACTGACGGCGAAGTCAAGGTGGGTTTTGGCGGTGGCTGAGCCGTTTAGTACGTGGCAGGCTGCCACGAAGCTAGGTACGAGGCCTTTGTGAGATTACCCTCTTCACAGCTTGCTCTATGGCCGCGGCAGTTAGTCCATATTTTTCTAAAAGCTCTTCCGGTTTGCCAGATTTCGCGTAAGTCCTGAGTCCGACAAACTGCATCGGCACCGGGGCTTTACTAGCTACTATTTGAGCCACCCGACTACCTAATCCGCCGTCTAGTAAGTGTTCCTCGGTCACTACGATACCACCTGTTTCTTGTGCTGCCTTAATGATGCTGAATTCGTCAATCGGATTTAGTGTATGCATGTTAAGCACCCTGCAACTCACACCCTGGACAGATAGGCTTGCGGCTGCTTCCAAGGCTTTAGATACCATGATACCGCAGGCAATTATGGTGACATCCCTACCTTCCCTTAGAGCTACCGCCTTGCCGATTTCGAACTCGTAGTCAGCGGTATATATTGCTGGAAATTTCGGCCTGCCAAGTCTTATGTAAAATGGCCCTTTTTGGCGGGCAGCGACTGCTACCGCCTTTACCGTTTCAATAGAGTCGGCAGGTGCAATGACCGTGAATCCTGGCAAAGCACAGTATAGCGCTAAATCCTCTATCGCATGATGTGAAGCGCCGTCCTCTCCAACAGTGATACCTCCGTGTGTAGCCACGATTTTCACATTCAGTCGCGGTTGGGCAATGCTCACTCTCACTTGATCAAAGCACCGACAGGCAGCGAATACAGCGAACGTGCTTACAAATGGCACCTTGCCTGAAGCGGCCAGTCCTGCCGCAATGCCCATCATATTTTGCTCAGCTAAACCGCATTGGATAAATCTGTGTGGAAAGGCCTGGGCAAAGTACTTGGTCATGGTTGACCGTGACAGGTCGGCATCGAGGACCACGATGTTCTCATTTTCCCTGCCCATCTCGACAAGGAATCTACCATATGCCTCACGTGTAGATAGCTCTGCGTATGTTGTTATCACGCCAGCTCCTTGAGGGCTTGTTCAGCTTCTGCAGCGGTCGGAGCTTTGCCATGGAAGTCAACATTGTTTTCCATGAAGCTGACCCCTTTCCCTTTGACTGTATGGGCTATGATCACAACGGGTTTCTGCCGCATCTGTCTTGCTTCTTGCAGTGCACTAAGGATCTGGCTGATGTTGTGACCATCGATTTCAATGACCTGCCAGTTGAAAGCTTGCCACTTATCTGTCAGAGGTGCTAAGTTCATGATCTCACAACAAGTTCCGTCAAGCTGTATGCCGTTGTGGTCTATTATTACTGTTAAATTGTCGACTTTATGGTGCGAGGCAAACATTGCTGCCTCCCACACTTGTCCCTCGTCACATTCACCATCCCCTAGCATAACGTACACATGATAGTCACGCCTATCTAACTTCCCCGCCAATGCAACCCCAATACCGAAGGACAACCCCTGCCCCAAAGATCCTGCCGACATTTCCACTCCAGGTGTTAACGTCATATCCGTATGCCCTTGGAGACGGCTCCCCAATTTTCTTAAAGTACTGAGCTCCTCGACCGGAAAGTAGCCGCTTTCGGCTAAAGCAGCATAAAGTATGGGCGCAGCGTGCCCCTTACTTAGGATAAACCGGTCGCGGTCAGCCCATTGTGGGTTCGCTGGGTCATGTCGCATCACCTTAAAATACAGGCAGCTCACTATATCGGCAGCTGACAGTGAACCGCCGGGGTGGCCGCTGCCAGCAGCAGCAATCATGGTGATAACATGGCGGCGCAAGCGCCTCGCCATTTGCTCGAGTTCGGGCACAGACAGGTCGAATTTAGCTGGCATGGTATTTAATTATAGGCTAGGAAAGCTGCCCCTGTCTATCGGGCGACGCATTGAGAATCACAGCCCCCATCGATTATAATGGCCAAATATGATCATAGATTTCCATACTCATGTTGTACCGCCGGCGATAAAAGAGAGGCGGGAAGAATATCTGCACGACGCCTGTTTCTCATCGCTCTATTCCCAACCAAAGGCGAAGCTGGCCACCGTTGAGGATCTCATCGCAAGTATGGACGAACAAGAGGTAAGCAGGTCTGTAATATTGAATCTTGGCTGGACAACTCACCAGCTTTGTGTTGAGACCAATGACTATATTTTGGAAGCTGTAGCAAAATACCCGAAGCGCCTGATCGGCTTCTGTGCTGTACAATCTCTGGCGGGCGACAAAGCGCTCCAGGAAATTGAAAGATGTGCCAAGGCCGGGGCTAAAGGTGTTGGTGAAATCAGGCCAGATGTTCAGGGGTTCGGTCTCGGAGACAGTGCTGTGATGGAACCATTTGTCTCAGCACTAGTAGAACATGGGTTGATCCTTCTCACACATGCCTCGGAACCAGTCGGGCATCAGTATTTTGGGAAAGGAAAAATCACACC
>FWPV01001268.1_pt1 | contig 58628 bp, 64 predicted proteins | sample 2228371 | NCBI WGS metagenome assembly FWPV01 (sample SAMEA103939776, study PRJEB20133) | metagenome
AAAAAGGAAAAAAAAAATGCCTAAAAAAAGACGCAGAATGTCGGTATTAAATGATAAAGGTTTTACCATAGCAGAACTTCTCATTGTTTTAGCAATATTGGCTATGCTTGCTGCAATAGCAATCCCGGCGTTTAATAAATACAGGGCAAAGGGTATAGCCGTCACTTTAAACTCTGATGCACAAAACTTATTTAAAGCCTGCTCATCCTTTTTTGCAGATGATCCATTAAGAGACACATGTGCGGTTGAAGATGCAATATCATCGGGTTTTTTTCATTCAAATGGAGTCTCTATTACTGGAAGCATAAAGTCTGACGGCACCGGAAACTTTACCCTTACTCACGGCTCGGGAGCCACATCAAATGCGATAATTGACGGAAGCGGTAATTTGACTTCTGCGGAACCATTATAAGTTGTAACTATTAAAAAACCTTAGAAAACTTATGACAAAAATTGTCATCCCAACCAGCATCAAGACCAAAAAGTGACAAAAATTGTTAATCCATCCAAACTTAATAACCTGAAAATTCATTGAAAAACAGTATATTATTTTTTGGCATTAAATATGCAATAAATAATAATAAGCGAAAAGCACAAAATCAAGAAAAGGAGGTGTAATAGCATTATTCGTAAATTTGTGAGGCTTTGCCTCAATAAAGCAAACAAAAAGGAGGAAGTAAGATGTTTAAGACAATTCACAAAATGAAGGCAAGGGACAATAGGGGTTTTACCCTCGTAGAACTACTCATAGTCATCGCAATAATAGCGATACTCGCAGCAATAGCAATACCTCAGTTTGCTAAATACAGGGCAAGGGGAATCGCCTCAACTCAAAACTCTGATGCAAAAAACATTTTTACAGCCTGCACTGCATATTTTGCGGATGACCCTTCAAGAACGACATGTGATGAAGCTGCTGCAACAAGCGCTGGCTATGTAAAATCTTCTGGGATAACAGTAACGGGCTCTATAGGTTCTGACCGCAGTGGCAGCTTTACAATTTCCCATAGCTCTGGTACAACAACAGATGCTATTATCGATGGCGCAGGCGCATTGACTCCTGCAGTTCCGAATTAAGCTTGTTTAAACTTCACAAAAAAGGGGGCGTGAAAACGCCCCCTTTTTTGTGTGAGGTCAGGCTTCGTATATAATAAAATTCAATGCGATGATATTGATATCTTATATTCCTTTATCTTGTTAAGTAGTGTCTTATAACTCACATTCAGGATCTCTGCTGCCTTACTCTTATTGCCCTTTGCATCTTTTAGTGCCTCCTCTATCTTTGCCTTTTCAGCAGTCTTTGCAGCATAAGATGCAACTTCATGCAATGGGGCATCAGGCGGAATTTCTTCCTTTTGTTTCGAAATTAGATTCAGGTGCTCTGGGTGAATCTCACCACTTTCGCACAGGATTACTGCCCTTTCAATTACATTCCTCAACTCCCTTATATTTCCCTTCCATTCATAATTTAGCAACATTTCCTTAGCATCAGATGATAGGCTCATATTGGGCTTGTTTATCTCCTTTGAAAAGAGATTCAAAAAGTACTCAGCAAGAGGAATAATATCCTCTTTTCTCTCTCTCAATGGCGGTATCTTGATAGGAAATACATTTAACCTGTAAAAAAGGTCTTCCCTGAAATTTCCGTTTAAGACCTCTTTTTCGAGATCCTTGTTGCTTGCAGCCAATATCCTGACATCTATCTTGATCGTCTTTGTACCTCCTATCCTTTCGAACTCGCTCTCCTGTAAAACCCTCAATAGTTTCGCCTGCAATGGCTTTTCCATATCTCCTATTTCATCAAGGAATATCGTCCCCCTGTCAGCAAGTTCGAAACGACCCTGCTTAAAATCACTCGCCCCAGTAAATGCACCTTTTTCGTGTCCGAATATTTCACTCTCTATAAGGTCTTTTGGTATTGCAGCACAGTTTATCGCAATAAATGGCTCTTTAGCCCTCGGGCTCAAATAATGAATTGCCCTCGCCAGAAGCTCCTTTCCAGTTCCGCTTTCACCGAGTATCAAAACCGTTGTCTTAAGAGGTGCAATTTTTTTTATCTTTTCTATAACCTCCCCCCACTGCCTGCTCACTCCTATAAGTTCAGGCATCTTTAGATATCTATTGAACTCCCTTTTGAGTGCTATATTCTCTTTTAAAAGCCCTTTCTCCTCTATAGCCCTTTTTACTATGTGTATCATATGCTCAGGGTCAAAAGGCTTTGTAATGAAATCATACGCACCCTCTTTTACCGCCTTTACAGCAGTCTCTATGCTTCCATATGCAGTCATAACAATTATCGGAATAAATGGATAGATAGTCTTTGACCTTCTTAGGACATCAAGACCATCACCGTCAGGTAGCTTAATATCTGTAACAATGGCGCTTATTTCTGGAGAGAGCATTGACAGGGCATCGTTAAGATTGCACGCTCCTTGCACTTCTAATCCCTCTGCTCTGAATGCCTTTACAAGCATGTCCAACATGCTCTTTTTGTCTTCCACTATAAGAATCTTATGCATACTCAATCCTCTGGCAAAAAGATTCTAAAGGTACTTCCCTTGCCTATTTTGCTCTGGACCCTTATATTTCCGCCATGAGCCACTATAATCTTTTGAGCAAGAGCCAATCCTATGCCCGTTCCTCTTTCTTTAGTTGTGTAAAATGGCATAAATATCTTATTTATATCATCTTCAGCAATACCCCTGCCATCATCTTTTATATCTATGTAAACACCATGCTGAGAAGCCTCTTTATTAGGCATTACACTAATTGCAACATGCTGTCCTTCATCAAGTGCATTTTGCAGTATATTTCCAATTGCCTGTTTTAACAGCTTTTCATCCGCTCCTATTGTAACAGCCTCCTGACAATCAAAACTTACCCTATCGTTACCAGCAATATTTTCGAGCAAATCCTTGATAAAACTTTTTAAATCTATCTGCTTCTTTTTTATCTTTTCAGCTTTAGAAAATTGGAGTAGTTCATCCATCAAGACATTCATCTCTGCAATCTCCTTTAATATACCCTGAGCCAGCTCTCTTCTATTATCGTTTTCATCCAGACTATTCAAAATCAGCCTTGCATAACCTGCTATAACTCCCATTGGATTTCTAAATTCGTGTGCAATCCCTGCTGATATTTCTCCCAGTGCAGCAAGTCTCTCCTTTAAAATAAGTTGCTCCTTAAGGGATTTTATCTCATCTCCGAGCGCAGAAAATGCACCAATGACTGTGTTTAATCCAACGCTTTCATGCATCTGTTCCTTCTTCTTAAACAGACGCGGAAGGAAGATAACGGTTGCAAAAAGTATTATTAAAAAAAAAGAGGCTAACAAAAAAACATAAATAATGCCTGAATCTAACATTATCCCCCGTCGATTATCTGTATAACCTTATCAGCTGGGGCATATCCAGTGTGAATCCTTCCATCAGGCATTACCAATGTCGGGACAGACCTGATCCCCAGAGACCTCGAAAGTTCTATCATCTTTTGGATGTCAACATTCTTTGCACATTCTGCTACCGCAATTTTTTTGTTTTCGTAAGCATCGTTCAGCATATCGAGAGACTTGGTGCAAACAATACTCTTAATCTTATCGTAAGAATCTGCCTTAATGGGATTGAATTTAATGTAAAAGGCTATATCCTTCCTTTTTTCGACTATTGCCTTCATCTCCTGATGAAGCCTTGCGCAATAGGGTCAACCAGGGTCAGTGAACAAAATAACCTTTTTTGAAGCATTCTTTTCGCCCATAATCAATGCATCTGCAATTGGTATCTTAGAAACATCAACCCTCCTGCTTTTTTCGAGCTCTTCTGCCTTTTTCTGAGTAATATTCTGCTTTCCTGAAACCGATATTATTGACCCACTTACGAGATAATCCTTCGAAAAGTCAATATAAATGATGCCTCTATTACCATTTTCCTCAACAGATATTTCCCATAAGCCCTTCACAGGGCTCATCTGAATATCGATGACCTTAAGGTTCTGTATATTCATCTTCTTAAAGACACTATCAACTTCCTGTTTACTTATTGTATGGCACTCCTTGCAATCCTTTACCCCGCATCCCTCCATGCTTGTAGGCTTTGCATTAACCTCATTCATGGTGTTTGTAAGAAACAAGGCTCCAGAGAATAAAACGAGCACCAAAAAAATTAAAAGGCTAATCTTGAATTTCTTCATAAAAATCCCTCCTTGAATTGTTATAATTATATCATTAAGTTTGCATTTATTGCTAATTTTGTTATAATAATCGTCAATGGAAGCCAATCAGAAAAAGGCGATCATTGAGGCATTGTTATTTGTTGCAGGTGAGCCCATCACTATAAACAACATCGCCAGAACCACAGAGATTCAGGAATCTGAGATAAGGGAATTAATGCAGGAATTAATTTCTGAATACAGGGAGAGAAATTCTGGTATATTGATTATGGAAATAGCTGAAGGCTACCAGATGTTAACAAATCCAGAGTATGGCATCTGGGTCAAGAGATTCAAGAACATCAGCCATTCCAACAGGCTGTCACAGGCAGCGTTAGAGACCCTTTCAATTATTGCTTATAAACAGCCAATTACAAAACTTGAAATAGATCAGCTAAGGGGTGTAAACTCTGATGGTGCTATAAAAAGCCTTTACGAAAAAAGGCTTATAAAAATCGTCGGGAAGAAAGAGTCTCCCGGAAGGCCATTTTTATACGGCACTACAAGGGAATTTCTTCAATACTTTGGCTTAAAAAACTTAACTGATTTACCGGCTTTAAGCGATTTTTTAAAGGATGAGGCAGCATAATTAAAATGAGGAGGTTGCCCATGAAAGGATTGATTATAGCCCTTTTATTCATACTCATTTCAGCTCAAGCACAGGCAGCTACTACATACACTGTAAAAAAAGGAGATACACTTTACGGCATTTCGAAGAAGTTTAATATCTCGATATCTGATTTAAAGAAAATGAATTCAAATGCCATTAAATCAAATAAATTGAGGATTGGAACCATTTTAAAAATTGATAATAATAAAGATTTAAATAAAAAGACATCTCAGGAAACAGATAGACCTAAAAAATATCACATTGTTAAAAAAGGAGACACCATATATAAGATCTCAAAAAAATATTCGGTATCAGAGTCTGATATAAAAGAATTAAACAATCTCAGATCTCCAAAACTGAAAATAGGACAGAAATTGATTTTGTCCAAAGATTCCGAAGCCGTCATATCTCAAACAGAAGACCCAAACATGTCATTAAAAAAACTCGAGCAGGTCATCTCTGAAGATTTAGATGAAGACAAAGAAGACCTGTCAAAGATGAGCATCAAAGAGAGGATAGTCGCATTTGCACAGAAGATGCTTCATATTCCTTACAAATTTGGAGGAAACAGCCTTCTTGGCATAGATTGCTCGGCATATGTGCAAAAGGTTTACTCCAAGGTAGGGATAAAACTGCCGAGGAGTGCAAGAGAGCAGTTTAATGTAGGAGATCATGTCGATAAAGAAGAATTATCTATTGGAGACCTCGTATTTTTTAGAACCTATGCCCCGTTCCCTTCTCATGTGGGCATATATCTCGGAAACAATCTATTTATACACTCATCTTCAAAATCAAAGAAGGTCACCATAGATAGTCTTGATGCACCTTATTATACAAAAAGGTTTATAGGGGCAAAGAGGCTTATTACAGATGAGACATTCGATGCCTCTAAATTATTTATCGAAAATTAATTTGATATAATCTTGCCCATCTCGGATGTATCATATCCACCGAGAATCTTCACCATTTCCTTAAACTCTTCACTCTCTCTGAGTATTTTTAAGATTATATCTATTTTTTCTGTATCCATATATTCCGCAGGTATAGCAAGGTCATATCGTTCCCTTGCCACGGGGATGAAGTCGAGACCGAGAGCCTTTGCAGAGGAATAAATGGCGAGCCCTGTGTCAGCAAGACCTGTCAGGACTGCTGATGCCACTGACATATGGGTGTATTCCTCTCTTTCGTAGCCTTTAATCATCATAGGGTTTATTCCCAATTCCCTGATATGCTTATCGAGCAAAAGCCTCGTGCCAGAGCCTGACTGCCTGTTTATAAAAATTACATCGTCTCTTAAGAGGTCTTCGAATCCGCTTATCTTTTTGGGATTCCCTTTTTTTACAACAAGCCCCTGCTCTCGATATACAAGATTGACCAGAACGACCTCCCCTTCCCTGAAGAGCCTCTTAATAAAAGGGATATTATACTCACCTGATTGCTCATCAAGGAGGTGGGTTCCTGCAATGTGTGCCTCTTTCCTCTTCAATGCTGCCAAACCAGCCATAGAACCTACATGAGCAGAAGAGAGAGAAAAACCGGGATAATATTTCTTTATCAGATTTGCCAGTATATCGAGCGTATTGTCATGGCTGCCAATGCATACTATCGTATTTCTTATATCTCCCTTATCCCTTATTAACTCAACCTCTACCTCAGAGCCAGAGCTTAAAGCCTCAACCCCTGAAGGTATCCTTATAATGCCATCAGCCCTGACAAGGGACATTAAAAGACCAGCCCCCCTTCCGACAGGGGTTGCAATCGTCTTATCTCCGACCATCCCAATCTTGACCCTTATAAATTCTTCAGAACCAAGCGAAGATGATATCTGTCTTGAGCTAATAGCCGCAATTGTCTCTCTTTCTTTCATTTTACATCCAAGCATTCTTTCAATTAAAGGCAATACAAACAACCGAAATGTCATATATGCCGAAACAGGATAACCCGGGATGCCAAACACAGGCTTGTTGTCAACAAAGGAGGCAATAAAGGGCTTTCCTGGTTTAATAGCAACACCATTTATTATTACCTCCCCAAGTTCCTGCAATGCCTGAAGGGTAAAATCCTCACTTCCCCTGCCTGAACCTGCGTTCAGCAAAACGATATCAGAGCCCTTCACTGCTTGTTTAATACTCTTTTTTATTTCATCTAAATCATCCTTCACAATATTATATACAACCGGAGATGCACCTGACTCAATTGCGAGACAAGAGAGCATTGATGAATTATACTCAATTATCTGGGGTGGCTTTGGTAAATCTTCCGTTAAGTCCTCGATCCTGACGAGCTCAGAACCAGTAGGTATTATAGAGACAACAGGCTTTCTTCTAACATATATCTTCTCATTGCCACTCGCAATCATAGCCCCGATGTCAACGGCTCTTATTTTATGATTTTCTGGTATAATCAATTCTGTGGCAACAATGTCCTCTCCTACTGACCTGACATGCTGATAAGGAGTAACAGGCTGATAAATCTCTATATATCCTTCTGTTGCTGAATCCCCTAATTTATCCACCCCTGCTTCTTTTATAATATTGACATCTTCAACCATAATGACTGCATTGAATCCCGAAGGCATCGGATCCCCTGTATCAACATATACAGCCTGTTGCCCTATCTTAAGCAGACAAGGATAAGCCTCAGATGCAGTGAGTGTATCCTCAAACCTAACTGCGTACCCATCCATTGCAGCAGAATGGTATGATGGAGAGGAATACCTTGCAAAAACAGGCTTGGCTGTAATCCTTCCGAGAGATTCTCTGGTGCTAATAATCTCAGAAGGTAGCCTGCCTGAACCTTTTTTATCAAGATAATCAAGAAATACCTTAAATGCATCATTCAGGCTGAGTATTTCAGAAAAGATCTTTTTCATTTCTAAAGCTCTACCTTTTCGATATCTACTATCTTTTTTTGTAAAAACCTTTCTCCTACACTAACAAACCTCTCTGGTGAGTCCGTAACAAAGAATCTCTCATAGGGTGGTGTTTCTGACAACCTCATGATTTTCCTATCAGAAATCACCTCTTTGACAAGCTTTGCCGTTTCTACTGCAGAATCTATTATGTTTACATCTCCCATTACCTCCTTTATAACATCTTTAAGCAAGGGATAATGTGTACATCCAAGAACAATAGTGTCTATGGATTTATCCTTTAATCCATTGAGATACCTTTCTGCCGTGAGCCTGACAATTAAACCTTCTGTCCAACCCTCTTCAACCAGAGGGACAAACATCGGACAAGGCATCCCAAAGACATCTATATTTTTGTCTATCTGATTTATTAACCTCTGATATGCCATACTCTTGATAGTAGCATCTGTGCCTATTATCCCTATCCTCTTATTTTTTGTTGCATTAACAGCTGCCATTGCACCTGGCTTTATCACACCTATTACAGGTATCGAAACCTTTTTCTCTATAATATTCAGGCTTATTGCAGAGGCTGTATTGCAGGCTATCACAAGGAGTTTTATATTCTGTTTTAGGAGAAATTCTGTACACTCAAACGCATATCGGGTGACCGTTTCCGCAGAGCGTATTCCATATGGCACCCTTGCGGTGTCTCCAAGATAAATTAAGTTTTCAAATGGCAAAACCCTGCTTATTTCCTTAAAGACAGTAAGTCCACCTATTCCAGAGTCAAAAATGCCGATAGGATTATTATTGCTCATTTATATTGCCCTTAGATTCATTCAAAAATAAATCTTTTAATCCATAAATGGTATAAAAATGACCACCAATGCCTTCTATTTCCCTGCCATCAATAAATATCCTAACATCATTTAAGTCTGTAATATTCCTGTATAAAGTCTCAAAAAGAGATTTCAATAAATTGTACTCCTGAATAGCATCACCAGAAAAGCCTCTCCTGAGGTCATCCGAAATATCTATGTATATTACATTATTTCTGTCCATATACACATTGTTCAACCTTACATCTGTCCCAACCCTCAATCTTTTTAAATACTCGAGTAATATGTCTTCAGCAAAGACAACTGAGATATGACTTTTTTTAACAGCTATTTCATCTACCACAATGACATCCCCTGATGGATAAAAAACCTTTATTATCTGCTTCTCTGATTCGGTTTGGTTGTGCTGGGGTAGTTCATTCGTTACTACAGGCATTTCATATTCGATATCCTTTTTAACCGTGTATCTTGCCAGAAACCATCCGCTAAATAAAGCCAAAATGAAGACGATAAAAATAATAAATATTGTCTTTTTATCTATGCCCATCCCTCTCCTTTAACTTAACAACGAGCTCAGATAATCCCTTAACTAGGATATTCACCATTTTTTCTTTGCTCTTTTTGTCATAAGTAAATTCATCAGGATTCGGCAATTCCAGCAAAAACGCTGCATTAAGATCAAACAGCATAGCTAATGGAAGCCTATCATGAAAGGTGTTTATCTTGAACTCCTTTTTTATCTCCTCAAGCATATAATTTAAAGCATCTACATCTGATTTACTCTGTGGTGCACTATAAATCCTGAACTCATTCTTGGACGATACATGTATACTTATAAACATGTCAGGATTTTTCTGAAAAGCTATCTTTATCCTTTCCTTTAATGGCAAAAAATAATCACCTTTTCTGGTAATTAAGACCTTTTTGCCCCTTTTTTCGAACATATTTGATAGCTCCTTAACAAAAGAAAAGACGAACTCCTTTTCAACAAAGCCTTTTCCCCTTATTCCGTAATCATACCCACCATGCCCCGGATCTAAAACAAATAAGTATGGAGATATATCTGATGCCTTCTCAACGCCTGAATCCCTTTCTGGATAAATATCTATAACCAGGCGAGGTGGCGATGACAATCTAAAAACATCTATCCTCCCATGTCTCTTGAAATTTAGTACACAGGCATCATCTATTATCTCTATGATGATGTCCTCTGCCGAAAATCTCCTATCTCTAACAGGTGCTCCATTTGAAAATAATTTTAGATTAGGAGGGAAATTTACAATGGCTGAATTCCCAGCCTGTCTTACAACAGTATTACGAATGTGAGCCTCTGATGCAGAAAATACAATCCGTACAAAATCCTGATGCCTTCCAATGCGCATATCCACTACACTGGTATCTGCAAAAACACCTTGATTTAATAAAAATAAAGAGAAAACAGCTAAGAACTTTCCCAACCTCACAATATAAAAGGATACAAGATAATTCAGAAATGATTCAAGCAAGTTGAAAATCATTGTAAGTTTTTTATAAAATGTTATTGAGATTAAATTGCAATAGGAGGAAAATTGAATAACCATTACCACTCAAAAAAAACCAAGAGACCTGCGGCACTCCAAAAGATAGCACTCATAGGAAATCCTAATGTAGGCAAAAGCGTAATATTTGGACTTCTCACAGGTAAATATGTAACTGTATCAAACTATCCTGGCACAACAGTAGAAATAACCCGAGGAAATCTCATGCTGAATGAAAAAAAGCTACTACTGATAGACACACCAGGTATAAACAGCCTTATACCAATGAGCGAAGACGAGAAGGTTACAAGAGATATATTACTAAATGAATCTCCATCCAGTGTAATACAGGTTGGCGACGCAAAGAATCTAAAAAGGACATTATTGATAACCCTTCAGCTTGCAGAGATGGGAATTCCGATTGTATTAGATCTGAATATGATTGATGAGGCAAGGGATAGGGGCATAAATATAGATATACAGAGGCTCAGCCAGATCCTCGGAATCGAGGTAGTAACTACGATAGCACCACAAAGAAAGGGCTTAAAAGAGCTAAGAGAGGCTGCCCTATTACCGAAAAAACCTACAATACATATAAAATACAATCCATTAATAGAAGATTACATAGAGAGGATTTCAAACCTGTTGCCACAAGCAAATATATCAAAACGTTCCTTAGCTGTAATGATACTATCAGATGATGAAAGCCTGAGGGACTGGTTAAAGGCAAATGTCAAAGAGGGCAATTTATCAGAAATAGAAAGGTTGAGGGATGAGTGCAAGTTCAAACTTAAAGATTCAGTAGCGTACTCTATAAATAAGACGAGGATAGAAGCTGCTGAAGAGATCGCCCAAAGTGTCTTAAAAACAGCAACACCACAAAGTGGCCAGCTATTAAATATTATAGGCAGGTTTAGTATGCATCCTGTATATGGAATCCCGATTTTACTGCTTGTATTGTATGGAATATATGAGTTTGTAGGGGTATTTGGTGCTGGCACCCTTGTTGATCTAACAGAGGAGACGATCTTCAATGGGTATATAAACCCTGTTGTTACAAAAGTAGTAGAATTACTGATTCCGATAAAAATCTTACAAGAACTCCTCGTGGGAGAATACGGTCTCATAACAGTTGCACTCACCTACTCTATAGCTATAATACTCCCTATAACTGCTACATTCTTCATAGCATTTGCAATATTAGAAGATAGTGGCTATCTTCCGAGACTTGCTATAATGAGCAACAGGATATTCAATATAATGGGGTTAAACGGCAAGGCCATACTCCCATTGATCCTCGGGCTTGGATGCGGGACAATGGCTGTTATGACCTCCAGAATTCTTGAGACTAAAAGGGATCGGATAATAACAACCTTTCTTTTGGCGCTCGCCATACCCTGCTCTGCTCAGCTGGGTGTAATCTTAGGTATGCTTAGCGCCCTTTCTTTAAAAGCCACAATCATATGGGTCTTGAGCATTTTGATAGTCCTCCTTTTTTCTGGTTTCCTTGCATCAAAGCTTGTATCTGGTGAGAAGACAGAGTTTTTCCTCGAGATACCACCAATAAGGATACCCAATCTCAGGAATATAGCAGTAAAGACACTTGGAAGAGTTGAGTGGTATCTGAAAGAGGCAGTTCCGCTTTTTATACTTGGCACATTAATACTCTTTATCATGAACAAACTTAACATCCTTGTTTTTCTTGAAAGGATTTCATCTCCTGTTGTCGTAGGGCTTCTTGGTCTTCCAGAAAAAACAACGGAGGCATTTATCTTAGGATTTTTAAGAAGGGATTATGGGGCTGCTGGTTTATTCTCAATGGCACAGGAAGGTTTATTAAATCCTGTGCAGTCGATCGTGAGCCTTGTTACTATAACCCTTTTTGTCCCCTGCCTTGCAAATCTATTTATGATAATCAAAGAAAGAGGAGCAAAGACAGCGGCATGGATAATAGCTATTGTATTTCCAACGGCATTCCTATTTGGGGGTCTATTAAACTGGGTTCTGAGGTATTTTAATGTAAGCCTATAATTTTTGAGATTTCGATTAAAAATTATGGAGGGTCTATGGAAAAACAAAAATTTAAAGATTATCTCTCAAAAAAAGGACTTAAACTAACAAAGGAGAGGGATGAGATATTAAATGAGGTCTTAAAAATAAAAGGACATTTTGACTCGGATGAATTATTCTTGAGACTCAAGGCACGTGGTTCTAAGGTTTCGAGGGCATCTGTTTATCGAACAATACCCTTACTCGTCGAAAATGGCTTCATAGAAGAGGTTGAAAGGGTTGACAGACATGCCCACTACGAAAGGGTGGCTGGCAATCAGCATCATGACCACATGATTTGTATGAAATGTAGCAAGGTTATAGAATTCTACTCGCCCGAACTCGAAATGCTTCAGGAGAAAATTTGCGAAAACGAAAGATTCAAGGGTATAAGACATAGTCTCGAGATACTGGGATATTGCAAAGATTGTAGTGAATAAAATACTAAATTGCCTATTTTTTATTATCTAATCTATAATGCTATATGTATGTGATTCTGATAACCCTGATAACATTCATTGTCCATATTCCATTTGGTTATCTAAGAAGCCGTACAAAAAAGTATTCCTTTAAATGGTTTCTTTATATACATATACCGATTCCATTCATCATATTTATAAGAATCGCTACTCATACTGAATATAAATACATACCAATGTTTATAGCAGCTGCAGTTGCAGGCCAATTTTGTGGCGGTAAGATCAGGTATTTTTAAAAATCATGCTTGTCAGTTATCTCATAAAACCAGGACACATAGAATTAAGAGAAGTAAAGACACCTGTTCCATCAAGTGGAGAGGTCCTCGTAAGGATTAAGTCTGCCCTGACCTGCGGGACCGACCTCAAGGCCTTCTTAAGAGGACATCCAATGATACCCATGCCAGGGGTATTCGGTCATGAGTTTTCTGGAATAGTATCAGAAACAGGCAGAGGGGTAAAGGGATTTAAGGAAGGGGATGAAATAATGGCTGTTCATACAGCACCATGCCTCAAATGCAGATATTGTAAGAAAAGACTTTATAATCTCTGTGAAAACATCATGAACACAAAGGTTATGGGTGCATTTGCTGAATACATATTATTACCTTCTCATATAGTAAAACAGAATCTATTTCATAAGCCTGCAAATCTACCATTTCAAGAGGCTGCATTACTTGAGCCATTAGCTTGTGTGGTTCATGGAATTAGCAGGCTTAATATTAAACAGAGAGATAATGTCCTGATAATTGGTGCTGGTCCAATCGGGCTACTTCATGTTCAACTCTTAAAACTCAAGGGAGCTAAAGTTATTGTAACAGGACTGGAGGATGAAAGACTGAATATAGCATCAAAGTTGGGTGCAGATATGGTCATAAAGCCAGATAATCTAACTGAGGCAGTACAGCACCTTACAGATGGTCTTGGATGTGAATATGTCTTTGAGTGCACCGGAAATCTCGATGTCTGGGAGGATTCTATCAATTATGTCAGGAGGGGAGGAACGGTTGTCCTTTTTGGCGGGGTAAAAAAAGGTACAAAGGTATCATATGATACATACAGGCTCCATTATGACGAGATAACATTAAAAGGTGTATTTCACTTCACCCCGGATGATGTAAGAATTGCGTATAATCTTTTGAAAGAAAAGCTGAATCTTTCAATTATGATCAGTGAAATGTATCCACTAAAAGACCTGAATATAGCCCTTCAAAGGCTTTCAAATGGGGATGGTATAAAGTATGCAATAATTCCATAGTGGATTAATTCTCGCCGTGAAGCAATTCATTTATTCTATAAAGTGTATCCTTATAGGTTTCATTATCAGGCTCTAATTCTACAGCCCTTGATGCAAGACCCTGTGCCTCTTTGAGATTCTCTTTCTTCAAATAGTAAAGCCATGCAAGATTATTATATGCATCTGCAATATCTGACTGTCTTTTAATAGCAACCCTATAATTCCTCTCTGCCTCATCCATATCTCCCTTTTTCATGTAGATATTTCCGAGATATAGGTATGCGATCGGTATTTTCGAGGAGGCCTTTTTATACTCTTCTATTGCATTGTCTATCAACCCCTTATTTTCATATGCAAGCCCGAGGTTTATGTGTTCTTCCGGGGTCAAGGGGTCATCAAGAATTACTATCCTTGGCAATGAACATCCCATTAATATCAAACAATAAATAATAAGCAATAAAATTAAGTATATTCCCTTTTGTTTAAAACTTGATATTATATAACCTTCATTCATGCCCTTTTTATGAGCAATGTCCAGTATCCTGTTTTTTCCCATATATCTAAAAACCTCTCTTTTTCTATAAATTCATGCCTCTTTTTTCCTGAATTCACTACCACACCTTCATCACTAAATCCGACTACCACCATAAAGTGATTTGCTTGATATACAAAAAAACCGTAATCAACAAGTACTACAAGTGGATAACCATTTTTTATCTTCTCCTTAAGGTCTTCCCAGCTCCCAGAATAATGAAGGCTATAAAGACCCTTTCCCTTTGCATATAATAACATGTCAATTGTTAAGGTTCCACGGGCAGAGGAGCTGTATATCTTATCAGCAATTTCGGATGGTTCAACATTAACTCCCCAGTAATTTAAGACACCAGCCAGAGATGCAGGTCCACACTGAAAATCCTCCTGTGGGTAAAATGGTACATCCTGAATAATAATGGGCTTTGATTCTAACTGGATATAGACCGAGGAGCATGAACAAAGTAGAAAAAGAGCTATAAAAATTTTTTTAAACATCTTCATAATTTTAAAAATGCGGACTGTAGCGACTTTGGATTACAGTCCGCATATGCCCAAAAACTATTTCGTAACTATAACCCTGTGTCCTGTCAATTGAAGTATAACGATAACCAGTATTATTATCACAAGAAGGGCAATCACGACCCCTAAATCTCCTCCTACCTTAAGATCATCCAGCTGAAGTGCGAGTTGATGGATCTGTTGATCGCTTAATTGAGAGAGCCTATTGTTAATTTCATCTGATGTAAAACCTAAATCTTCAAGCCTCTGTTTGACCGCCTTAGTCTCAAGTATCTTCTGAATCTTTTCGATGTCGGCATTTCTATCTGATTGCACAATATTTAAGGGTTTGGACGGAACAAAACCAGCCTCTGTCTTTGGAGCTATACTAATAATAAACATCGCAAAAACTAAATACCATGCAATCAATCTCATAAAAGGCTTTTCCATATGTGTCACCTCCTTTCTGCTAAAGATTGACAGCCATTATTAAAACAGCGAGTCTAACAGACATCGTATCTTCCCCTGCTCAAATCGTTGCAAAATTTGTTGATCCCTGAGAGCTCCCTCATAAATATATCTTCAACTGTTTTTGATATCTCGTTGATCTTTCTGCCCCTTTCTAACAAGACCTGCGCACTAACCATTTGTGGCTGGTCTATAGGAGTGCCTATTCTGCTTAATAGTAAGACATAAACCTCCTTTATGCCTTCTATCCCATCATATATCTCCTTTGCCATCTTATGCGCAAGTATATTATATATCTTCCCTACATGGCTAACCGGATTCTTACCTGCTGCTGCCTCCGTTCCCATAGGTCTGTTCATCGATATAAGCCCATTAACCCTGTTTCCGCGTCCAACCTGCCCTGAATCAGCATCTTCAGCAGAAGTGCCAAGGAGGCTTAAATAGACACCACCGAGACCCCTCCCTTTTTCATCAAGTGTATTAAAATAAATCCTTTTTTGTTTGAATCCTTCATATCTACCAATAAAATTCATCATATCCTTAAGTATAATATCCTTTCGCTCAAAATATTCGTCCTCAGATTTAATATACTGAGCAAGCAAAGGCATTGCAACCGTTAAATCGAGCATATCCTTTCTTCTTAAGCCCATAACCTTTATGTCTTCGCCTGTTTCGGGATATTTATCCTTGAATTTTCTCGAATTAAGATATCTTTCGAGCTCCAATACAACCTTTTCGGTGGGGCTCATAGGATAATAGCCTACAGCAGCAGATGTATCATTTGCAGCCCTTACCCTTCCGGGTCTAAAAAAGATGTCAGTAAGTTCCTCTGACCCGCGTCCAAGAACAATACGGTATTTTATATGCCTTTCTGGATCAACAAACCTGAGATTTTGTTTTATCCAATTTCTTGAGGCTTCCATGGCGATCTCTGCAACTGGTATCTTCTTTCCTGCTGCAGAAAATGTAGCCCTATCTCCGATAAAGAGCACCATTGGTTTGGCAACACTTCCTCCTCCAAAGTACTTCCTTACCCTTCCTGCTGCCAATAAACCCTTATCAATATTATGATGAAGAACTGTTCCAAATTCCTTAAGGTACTCGGTCGAAAGGGCAACAGATATAGCCTCCATAATAGAGTCACACATATAGTCAGGATGACCTGTACCTTTTCTCTCTACTATTTCGACCTGATGTTCTGTAATAGACTTGCCCTTAAATGTCTCTACAATGAACATATTAAAGTTTATCACATTTTTTTATTTTTAAAAGATGCTGAATTTAAAATACTTCTTTGGATTTGATTTGATATCCCTTGTTAGTTCACCGAGTTCTCTGCTTAGATTTTTAAGTTCTCTCACACCTTCCTTTAATTCACTGGCGAGTTCTTGATCTTGAATCAGGCTCTTGGCAACACCATTGCTTGACTCGATTTTTTCGAAGATTCCTGATATTTGAGATGAAGCCTTATTCAGGTTTTCATAAAGGGAAGGGTCTTCAGCAAGTCTCTTTAATGTCCCGTCTGTGTTAATCTTTTTGCTAAATTCATCTAAGGAAGATACTGTTGATGTAATCTTATCATAAAGAGACGGATCATTTATGAGCATCTTCAGTGTTCCATTTGATTCTTTAAGCTCTTTTAACACCGATGATAAAGAGGCAGTGGCATCCTCAACATTGTTATAAAGGTCTGGATCTGTCAAGAATCTCGAATTTGTTATCACGTGAATTCCCCTCTGTAGACTATTAATAAGACTATCAAGCCTTTCCATAAATTCAGAAATCTTCAATAATGTATTTGTTCCAGCATTTATCACATCCCTTATGCTTACCTGATCAGTTCCACTAATTACATCACCTTGAGATATTACCTCAGCATCAGGAGAACCAGGCGTAATCTCCACATATTTGTCCCCGAGAAGCCCCATTGTCTGGATGCTCGCCTTTGAATCCTTTTTTATATATCTCAGAGCGTCTTTCTTTATAGCCATTGCAACTACGGTGCCATACTCCGAATGTAAATTTATGCTCTTAACCAGACCTATCTCTATTCCCGAAATCCAGACAGGAGAGCCCTTCCTTAAGCCCATCACATCCTTTATATATGCATTTATTTCTACCTTTGGCTCCAGCAATGATTCGATACCTCCGGCAAAAAATACCCCAAATAATAGCAGTACAATCGAAATAGAAATAACCATGCCTACCTTGAGTTTAGACCACATAAGCTGTTTCTTTAGTTCAAACATTCTTATTTCCCTCCAGCATCATTTCACTCATAAACATCTGTATATCATAAATATCAGAATTTATAAACCCCTGCCTGTCGCCATCGAAAACTAACATCCCATCACTTATAAACATAAATCTATTAGCCACTTTCATGGCATCAGACACCTTATGTGTAACTACAATCAGTCCTTTATCATCCTTGCACAAATCCACTATAAGCCTGCAAATATTGTCTGCACTAATTGGGTCAAGACCAGAGGTAGGCTCATCATATAAAAACATCCTTGGCTCAAATACCGCCAGCGATCTTGCTATAGCAACCCTTCTATGCATTCCTCCGCTTAACTCATCAGGCATCAGATTTATGGCATGTTCGACACCTACAAACCTTAGTAGTTCTCTGACTCTATTATCTATTTCTTCTTCTGACATGTCCTTTCTGTATTCCCTTAAACAAAATGCAACATTCTCCTTCACACTAAGGGAATCAAACAGTGCCCCTTCCTGAAAAACAAGACTAAAGAGCCTTCTTACTTCCCTGATTTCGTCTTCTGTCTTTTCTGTTATATCAATCCCATTGATTATGATCCTCCCTGAATCCGGTCTTAAAAGTCCTGTAATTAGCTTTAACAGTGTGGATTTCCCTGCCCCACTTCCACCCAGTATCGCAATTTTATCACTAAAATTAGCAGAAAAGCTCAAACATTTAAGAATTTGTTGTTCCCTGTAAGAAAAACATACATCCTCAAATATAATCATAATGAGAAACCCAATATATAAAGCAAAATCCTCGTAAGAATGAAATCCGAGACAATTATCGCCACAATCGAGACAACAACTGCATTTGTAGTCGTCTTTCTCAACCCCACCGAGCCACCCTTTGTTGTAAGCCCCATATAACAGCTTATAGATGCTATCAAATAACCGAATATAAATGGCTTTATAGAACCAGAAAAGACGTTTTCAAATATCAAGGTATCCCTTATAGAACTCCAGAAGACATATCCGCTCTGGTTGCTTATGAATACAGCAATATAATATGCACCCAATAATGAAATAGCATCTCCTATCAGAGTTAAGGCAGGAAGCATAATAATAGAACTGAGTATTCTTGGGGTAATGAGTTTTTTTATCGGGTCAACCCCGAAGACCCTGAGTGAATCAACCTGATGCCCCAATATCATAGAACCTAACTCTGATGCCATTCCAGAACCAACCCTTCCTGCAAATACCACTGCGCATGTAACCGGTCCGATCTCTCTTATAATCGAGATACCCACAACCTTTCCTGTGTACATCTTTAATCCGAGCCTCGACAACTCAGCAGATAGCTGTAAAGACAGAGCCATTCCCAGAAATAGCGAAACGAGGATAATTATTCCGAATGAACCTGCGCCTGCGTAATCCATCTGCTCAATAAGGTCATTTTTATAAAAGGGCCTCCTGAAGACATTAAGCACTCCTCTAAAAGATAGTAGATAAAATTCCTGCAAATCGCTTATTATCTCTTTTAACCTAATCATTATTGAAACTGGAAATCACCCTTGCCATTTCTCTATGTCCTTTTCCATCTCCTGTGTATCCATAGCCATTGAGAAGGATACTTTTTTATATAATCTTCTATATATCCAGAAAATCTCTTTGTATCTCTTTCGATAGCCAGATCTATATCATCATCTGTTAAATCGATTTCAGGATAAATATTTATTACATGTCTATCACCTGTCCTCCTAATAAATGCTGGTATTACTGCAGCACCTGTCTTTCTTGCAATTATGGATGGCATCTTTGTAGTCCATGCGGGTCTCCCAATAAAATCTATCTTAAATCCCTCATCTTTTAAAACAGCCTGATCCATCAATATTCCAACACAACCATTCCTCTTTAATTCAGAAATAATACCCTTTAATGCACCCTGTTTATAAATCACCCTGTTTCCAAACTTAGCCCTGACATTTTCAATAAATCTGTTAAGATATGGATTATTCTGTCTTCGCGCAACGACTGAGATGTTATCAATCTTTGCTCCAAATGCAAGAGCCAATAGTTCCCAGTTACCGCAATGCCCTGTTATGAATACAACACCCCTATTTTTTGATTTAGCTTTATAATAGTGTTCTGCCCCTATTATCTCGACTCTTTGAATTATATTTCTACCGGATCCATAATATATTCTGGCAACTTCAACAAAGGATTTACCAATGTTTCTGAAACTCTCTTTTACTATCCTTTCTGCATCTTTACGATTCTCTAATTCTGACCTTCTGATATTTTCAATAGCGATATTCCTTCTGTTTGCCCAGAGGTAAAAAACCAAAATTCCAAAAAACTCCCCGAGCCTCAATGAAATCCTTTCTGGAAGCACCGCCACAGGAAGAGACAACATCCCAATGAGGGCAGTCTCAAACAGCCATTTGATTATCATTTATTGTCCGAGCTATTCTCCTTATTGTTTTTCTTTTCTTCCTTTTCTTCTTCCTTTTCTTTTTTCTTTTCAAGGGCCTCTGAGATTTGTTCAAGCCTCTTCATTACGAGATAATTAACCGTTCCCTCTGGATAGGTCCCATCTTCTCTCAACTCACCAGCTGGCATATCGGTTAGTATTTCGAGTAACTCACCAGCTGGCATATCGGTTAGTATTTCGAGTCCTTCTTCGACCTTATCGATCGGATATATAGAAAACTTTCCTTCCCTTACAGCATCTGCAACTTCCTGCTTGAGCATAAGATGCTTTACATTTCTCTTCGGTATTATCACTCCATGAGTTCCATCCAGTCCCCTCATTTTACATATATCAAAGAAACCCTCTATCTTTTCATTCACACCACCAATTGGCTGAACATCCCCATTTTGATCCATTGAGCCAGTAACGGCAATACCCTGCTTAAGAGGAACTCCAGAAATACTACTTATAAGTGCATAGAGTTCAGCGCATGTAGCACTATCGCCCTCTACAAGCTCGTATAGCTGTTCAAAGGTTATAGAGGCGGATAAGCTTATAGGTCTTTGAATAGCGAATCTGCTACCAATATAACTTGAAATAATCATGATTGCCTTTTCGTGTATCCTTCCACTCATCTTTGTCTCGCGCTCGATATTTACGACCCCTGCCTTTCCAATATATGTCCTTGCAGTTATTCTTGAGGGCTTGCCAAAACTATAATCTCCGAGATCTAAAACTGCAAGTCCATTAACCTGACCTACCTTTTGTCCTGATGTATTTACTATAATAGTATCTTCCAGAATGACCTCTCTGATCCTTTCCTCAATCCTGTTAACCCTCAGTATCTTTTCCTGTATCGCCTTATTCACATGTTCAGCCTTCACAACACTACTTCCTTGCTTTTGAGCCCAATAATGAGACTCCCTGATTAGATCAGCTATATCGCTGAATCTCGTCGAAAGTTTTTCTTGATGATTTGCTAACCTCGAACCATACTCAACAATCTTCGCAACACCACTCCTGTCAATTGGAAGCAGGTTTTCTTCTTTCTGACAACTCGAAACGAAATATGCATATTTTTCTATATTCTCAGCAGTTCTCGGCATCCTGCTATCAAAATCCGCCTTGACCTTAAAGAGCTCCCTGAACTCCTCATCAAGATTATAAAGTAAATAATAAATATAGGGATTGCCAACGAGTATCACCTTCACATCAAGTGGAATTGGTTGTGGCTTCAATGCAGTGGTGCTCAAAAGCCTGTATTGCTCCCATACATCCTCTATTTTTATCTCTTTATTTTTTATAGCCCTTTTTAATGCATCATATGAAAATATGTTTCTCAGGAGGTCTAATGCATTTATAACAATATAGCCGCCATTTGCCCTATGAAGTGACCCTGCCTTAATCATAGAAAAGTCAGTCAGTGCCATACCGTATTGAACCTTATACTCTATTCTGCCAAAAAGATTCAGGTATGTTGGATTACTCTCAAATACAACAGGCGCTCCCTTCAGCTCACTATTATTCACCACCACATTTACTGTATATCTAACAAACGATACTTCTGGCCTCGGCACCTTCATAAAAGGTAAAGGTGGAGCCTGCTCCTCGGTTGCCCTGAAATCATCGAGATGAGAAAGTATATCCTCCTTAACCGATTCAAGATATGTAGTTATCTTTTCATATTCCCTGTATTTATTTTTTAAATCATCAATCAAATGCCCTATTGCCCCTAAGGCTATTTCTCTATCGAGTCTGCTGAGCATCTCTTTGACAAGTTTTTCAGCCTCCCTCGCTATCCTGATAACATCATCAAGCTTTTCTTGTAACATCTTTCCCGTCTCTTCAACCCTCTTTTTCATCCTTTCATCAAGGGCAGAGTACTCTTCATCTGTCAATGGTTCTCCACTCTTCTTTATCGGGATTATTATCAAGCCAGCTGCTGTCTTTCTTATAGCAAAGCCCTTTGCCTGAGCCTCTTCTTCAAGGGCTGAAAACAGCTCCTTTTGTTTCTGCTGGAATTCATCTATTATCTTTCCCTTCTGCTTTTCATATTCCTTTGACTCAAAAGCCTTTGGTATTTCTGACCTTAATGTAGTAATAAGGTCATTCATATCCTTCTGGAAGGCTATCCCCTGACCAGAAGCAAGGGATATTGCTATGGGATTATCAGGGTCTTTAAAGTTATAAACATAACACCAGTCGTTTGGAACGGTCTCTTTTGCAGCCCTCTCATTCAGCAATGTCCTTATGCTCCTCATCTTGCCTGTACCGCTTTCTCCAAGTGCATAAATATTAAATCCCTTACTGTCGAGGCTTAAACCAAAATCAAGAGAGTTCAGTGCCTTCTCCTGCCCGATGGTTCCCTCATACTTAACCAGTTCATCTGTAGTATTAAACTTAAAGATATCAACATCACAGCATTTGTAAAGTTCCTCTGGTTTGAGCTTTACTACCATCTTGTGCCTCCTTATCTATTCTTATTTAGCCCTTGGATGATGTTCCATATAAACTCTCTTTATCCTATCCCGGCTAACTTTTGTATATATCTGTGTAGTGGATATATCAGAGTGTCCGAGCATCTTTTGGACTGATCTCAAGTCTGCTCCACCCTCAAGAAGATGTGTAGCAAAGGAATGCCTTATAGAATGAGGTGTAAGCTTTATGCCTGTCATATCTCCAAGTCCTTTTAATGCCTGCCAGAATCTCTGCCTCGTCATAGGCAATCCCCTGCTGGTAACAAAGAGAAACTGCGAATGCCTGCTTTTCAGCAGGGCTGGCCTGATATTATTAATATAAAATTTTATCTTTTCCTTTGCCCTCTGATTCATCGGGACAACCCTTTCCTTTGAGCCTTTGCCTATTATACGCAAAAAACCGCTCTCTAAATTGAGGTCATTTACTTTTATCGAGATTATCTCGCTCACCCTTAATCCTGACGAATACAGCAATTCAAGCATCGTAGAGTTGCGAATAAATAACAGATGGTTACCAGATGCAAAATGCTGCATATCAATATTCAGTAACCTTTTTATATCATCTACATCAAGCGCCTTTGGTAGTCTTTCCCACTGCTTTGGCATTTTGATCGCCTCTGTAGGGTCTTCAGATATGATCCTTTCGATCAATAAAAATTTACTGAACCCTTTTACAGATGAAATAAATCTGCAAATACTCGAGGTGGAGTATCCGTTGTCCTTAAGTCTGCTTATATAATTTATGATGTTTTCTCTGGTAAAATGAGAGATCTTACATTCTTTGAATTCTGAATTTAGATATTCAAAAAGGCCCTTCAGATCCATAGAATATGAAACTATGGTATTTATTGACAGTCCCTTCTCGACCGCCAAATAAGAATTAAACCTGTCAAATAAAGGTTTAAGCCCTAAATCCACTTTTTAAAAACTCCTCTATTCCTGTTGAAAGCCTGAGTCTCTCATATAAGATTTCGGCTATTTTTAATAGATTCATGGTATCCTCTTTGTTATATGCAAGAAGTAATTCCATCGCCTCCCGGCTCCCATACCTCGCCTGATCCCATAATCTTACTGCATCATATCCATTCATGCCTTTAACCGACTCATCCCTATTTATGCCGAAAAGTACCTCTAATTTCTTTAATCCACCATTTATTCCAAGCCTTCTTGCAGCAAAACAAAGGTCAAAATGTGGAATATCAAATCTCAAACCAGGGAAACTGCGCAAGAGAAAGGGCACATCAAATATTGCACCCGAAAATGTTATGAGATATTTATATCCAGAAAGAGCCATGTTAAGATTTTGTGTAGTAAGATTCTCTCCTCTGACAAGGGATTTCCAGTCTTTGCCATCGTACATGCCAACCACTGTTACATATCCGCCCCTTCCTGCCTGAAAACCATTTGTTTCTATATCAAGACAGACTGCCTCATTCTTGAACTCATCAAAAAGTCTCCAGTGTTCCCTTCTCTTCATTATCCTTGCAAAATATTCTGCATTACCAAAGCTCAGCTCCATAGATGCCTGCAATAATTGATTATCATAAATAGTCTTTCTCTCGTGGCTTATTCCTTCAATTTCACTGCAGTTACAAAAATCCTCCCATGACAGGATACCCTTTCTCCAGATATGCCTCTCGAGCTTTTCTCCTATTCCGTTAAGAAGTGAAAAAGTCTGTCTTATCATCTCTTCTCCTTTTTAGTCTTTATTATAACCTTAATCATCAACTACTACAAGCCAGCAAAGTCAAAAGCGAAAGATTTTTATCTAAATTTTAGATTAAAATTTTAGTATGAGAAACATAAAATTAACCATCCAGTATGATGGCACAAACTATAATGGTTGGCAGATTCAAAAATCAAATATCGATCAAAAAAATATTATTACCATACAGGGATTATTACAGGAGGCGATTAAAAAAATAACAGGTGAAGATGTAAAGCTAATTGGAGCTGGGAGAACAGATGCAGGAGTGCATGCAATAGAGCAGGTTGCAGCTTTTAAAACAAATTCCAAAATCCATGCAGATATTATAAAAAGGGCATTGAATGCAAATATACCAGCCGATATAAGAATAATAGATGCATGTGATTCAGGAATAAATTTTCATCCAAGATATGATGCGAAAAGCAAGGTTTATTTATACATAATTTCGAATTCGTATGTTATTTCCCCTTTTTTATACAGATATGTGTGGAAAATACCCCAGAAATTAAATCTCCAAGACATGAAGGGTTCTATTGAATTTTTTAAAGGCACTCATGACTTTTCATCATTTAGGGCAAGTGGCTGCGGAGCAAAAAATAGCATAAGAACTATTACTGACATTTCTATAGATAAGTCTGATTATATCAGTTTTTTAGATTTGAGAATTGATGGAAATTTTATTAAGATACAAATAGAAGCAAATGCATTTCTAAGACATATGGTGCGTAATATGGTGGGAACAATTGTAGAAGTTGGCAAAGGAAAGTTAGAACCATTAAAGATCCATGATATTTTGTCTTCAAAAAATAGAGGGCTTGCGGGTCCAACCGCTCCAGCAAACGGTCTCTTTTTAAAAAAAATCAGATACTAAATTATTCTTCTTCTCTCTCTATCTTCTCGAGTAATTCCCTTTTTTCCTGACAATCACGACATAAAATCGCAAATGGCATAATCTTTAGACGCTCCTTACTTATCTCATCGCCGCAGTCCTCACATATCCCATATGTGCCTTCTTCAAGCTTCCTGAGTGCATTATCAATCTTAACGAGAGTTTCTCTATGGGCACTGAGATGCCTCAGACTGATATCCTCGGCAAGGTCAACAACAGAAAGATCTCCATCATCAAGAACTGTTTCGACTAATTGCCTCTTTTCTCCTGATTTAAATTTTTTGATCTCCTCTGTTGCTTCCTTAACAATCTGTTCCCTCTTCCTTATTAGTAATTTTCTCAACTCCTCCATTCTGCCCTCTTCCTCTTTAACAGAAGGGGTCTTTTCCTTAAGTTCTTGAGATTTCTTAGTAGGCTTTGATTTTTTTTTCTCTTCTATTTTTTTAGGCATTATCTCCTCCTCAAACAATTTACAAGCAGATATACTGAGAGCAACTACTCCTTAACTTCTGCCTTCGATTCTTCCTTGAAGACCTCTATTATACTCCTTACCTTAATGCCTGCCTGTTCAAGTGCCTTCTGTATATCCATAACCTTTGCATCTGTTACCTTTACGATATAATTGATATTTGTAGCCATACCAGCCTCCCTTTATTAATTTACCTATCTCAATAAACTCTATATCTCCATTATCTCTTTTTCTTTATTCTGAATTATTTCTTCAACCTTTCCTATATATGAATCAGTAATTTTCTGTATTTCATCCTGAATCTTTCTAACATCATCTTCACTCAAGTGTTTATCCTTCTCCTGCCTTTTTATTTCATCGTTTATATCCCTTCTTATATTTCTAATGGCAATACGGGCATCCTCTGCCCTCTTTTTTACCACTTTTACCAACTGCTTTCTCCTCTCTTCTGTAAGAGGGGGAATAATCAATCTTATAATCTTTCCATCATTGCTTGGAGTCAGCCCAAGGTCGGATTTTAAAATCGCCTTTTCTATCTCCTGAATGAGCTTAGGATCCCATGGCTGAATGCTTATCTGTCTACTGTCAGGCACATTAAGGGTGGCAACTTGATTTAAAGGTGTTTGGGTTCCATAATAATCAACCTTGATGCCATCAAGCAGAGCGAGCGATGCCCTGCCCGTTCTTATTGAGGAAAGGTCTTTTTTTAATGCCTCTATTGCACCGTTCATCCTATCCATAGCACTTTTCTTAAATTCCTGCATATTTATCACCTCTCTACATATCTAAGACTATCTAACCACTGTGCCTATCTTTTTACCATAAATAATATTCTTTATGCTATCGGGCTTATTAATGTTGAAAACCACAATTGGAAGATTATTATCCATACACAGAGTTATTGCTGTGGAATCCATAACCTTCAGATTCCTTTTTAATACATCCATATAAGATATGTAGTCAAACTTCTTTGCATCAGGATCTTTAACAGGATCTGCCGAATAGACTCCATCAACCTTTGTGCCTTTAAGTATAACATCGGCTCCTATCTCCATTGCCCTGAGGGCTGCTGCTGTATCGGTAGTAAAATAAGGATTTCCTGTACCAGCTGCAAATATAACTATTCTACCCTTTTCAAGATGTCGTATTGCCCGCCTCCTGATGTAAGGCTCTGCCAGTTCCCTCATTTCAATTGCGGACTGAACCCTCGTCTGCAACCCGATCTTTTCCATTGCGTTCTGCAGCGCAAGCGCATTTATAACAGTAGCCAGCATTCCCATATAATCAGCAGATGCCCTTTCCATGCCTCTGACAGAAGCCTCTACGCCTCTAAAAATATTACCACCACCTATTACAATAGCGACCTGAATACCCATCTCAACAATCTTCTTAATCTCGGATGCCATGTAATCAACAGTAATCGGGTCAAGACCATAACCCTTACTGCCCATCAGTGCCTCGCCGCTGAGTTTTAGTAGAACCCTTTTATATTTTAGTCCGTGTCTTTTTTCTTGCTTCTGTCTTTTCGATTCTATCTTCTGTTTCATGTTAGCTTTCGCAGGATAAACTCTTTTGCAATCCTTCTCCCAATTGAAACCTCGCAAATCTCCTTATTACTATGTTTTCACCTAATTTTGCGATCTTTTCTGTAACAAGATCCTTTACCCTTTTTTTCTGCTCTGGATCCTTAATAAATACCTGTTCTAAAAGGCATGTCTCGCCAAAAAACTTCTCGAGCTTTCCTTCGACTATCTTTTCAGCAATATTAGCAGGCTTATTTGCGACCTGTGCCCTATAAATATCCTTCTCCCTCTCTACAACATCAGCAGGCACATCTTCTCTTGATACATATGAAGGATTGGCTGCAGCAATATGCATGGCTATGTCTTTAACGAGTTCCTTAAAATCATCTGTCCTCGCAACAAAATCTGTCTCACAATTTACCTCCACTAATACACCAATCTTGTCCATATGAATGTATGAGCCTATCAGACCCTCAGAAGCTGTTCTGCTCGACTTTTTCGCAGCAGTTGCAAGACCTTTCTGCCTGAGGATATCAAATGCCTTTTCCATATCTCCATTGCTATCTGAGAGCGCCTTTTTGCAATCCATTAGACCTGCCCCTGTCTTTTCGCGCAATTCCTTAACCATTTCTGATGTGATTGTCATTCTGATACAACCTCCTCCTGCTCTATTTTTTCCTCTATTGCAATCTTTTCGATCTCTTCTTCCATGCTCTTTGCGAGCACTCCCTTACCTTCAAGAACTGCATCTGCCATCTTTGAGGCAATCAGCTTGACAGCCCTTATCGCATCATCATTTCCTGGAATTACATAATCAACCTCATCAGGGTCACAGTTAGTGTCAACAACTGCCACTATTGGCACAGAAAGCCTCTTTGCCTCTGCAACGGCTATTCGTTCTTTTTTTGGATCTACAATAAATATAACACCAGGCAATGCCGACATTTCCTTAATCCCTGCGAGATTCTTTTCGAGCCTCAACCTCTCTTTCTCAAGTGCAGATACCTCTTTTTTTGTCAGGACATCGTATGTGCCATCCTCTTTCATCGCCTCTATCTTCTTTAACTTCTCGATGCTTTTTCTAACCGTAGAAAAATTGGTAAGCATTCCTCCGAGCCATCTATTATTCACATAAAATGCACCTGCCCTTTTTGCCTCTTCTGCTATTGAGTCCTGTGCCTGCTTTTTTGTACCAACAAATAATACAGGTGCACCTGTTGAGGCAACATCTCTGATAAAGTTATACGCATCCACAACACCCTTCAATGTCTTTTGAAGGTCGATAATATGGATTCCGTTCCTCTCTCCAAAGATATACTTCTTCATCTTTGGATTCCATCTCTTGACTTGATGTCCGAAATGGACACCTGCTTCCAGCAGCTCTTTCATTGTTATGACAGCCATACAACCTCCTATGGTTTTTCCTCCGCCTGCCCTCTTAAACGCATAAAAAAAGCAAGGCTCAAATTATGCGACCATTTTAGAGAGCCTTTTCAGGCGTGTGTTTTAGCTGATAAGGATAGCACAAATGCCATTGATTTTTCAAATACCTTCTGGCAAAAACAGACCTGTGCTTAAGTATCTATCTCCCCTGTCAGGAAATATGACAACCAACTTTTTGTCCCTTCCGAGCCTCTCAGCCACCTTAATAGCAGCCCACATAGCGGCCCCTGATGATATACCTGCAAGTATGCCTTCCTTTAAGGCAAGTTGCTTGGTGGCGTTTGCGGCATCCTCGTCAGTTACCGGTATTACTTCATCATATATCTTGGTATTTAAGACCCCCGGATAAAACCCAGCACCTATTCCTGCAATCTTGTGCCTGCCAGGGTTTCCACCTGATAGAACAGGAGAACCTGCTGGCTCAACGGCTGTTATCCATACGTCAGGTCTTCTTTCTCTGAATACCTCTCCAACTCCTGTTATTGTACCGCCTGTCCCAACACCAGCAACAAATGCATCAGGTATGCATCCGAGTGAATTTATTATCTCTATCGCTGTTGTCTTTCTATGGACTTCTGGATTAGCCCTGTTTTCGAATTGTTGTGGCATAAAATAATCAGGATTATCCCTGAAGATCTCTTCTGCCTTCTCGACAGCACCCAACATCCCCCTTTCACCAGAAGTCAATATTAGTTCAGCTCCAAAGGCTTGAAGTAATTGCCTCCGCTCCATGCTCATGGTCTCTGGCATTGTTAGGATAAGTCTATATCCTTTAACGGCAGACACCATTGCCAGACCTATGCCCGTATTCCCGCTTGTCGGCTCAATAATAGTACCTCCCTTTTTAAGCCTACCCTGCTGTTCAGCATTCTCTATCATAGAAAGGGCTATCCTGTCCTTTACAGAACCTCCCGGATTAAAACCCTCAAGCTTTGCCCATATCTCTGCAATATCTGCACCAACCATCCTATTAATCCTCACAAGAGGAGTATTTCCGATAAGGCTTAAAATGTCCTCGTGTAATTTCATAGAAAACCTCCTGCAAATTGTTATAACGAACTTGCATATAGTAAGACAGAATAATAATAGCTATGCAACTGGTAAATAATAAATATTTAATGCTAAAATTGCAATCATGATAAGTTTAGGCTTTTCTCCATGTCCCAATGACACCTTTATCTTCTATGCACTCGCAAATAAAATAATAGACCAAAGGGGTCTGGATTTCCGTATTATTATCGAGGATGTTGAGACCCTAAACCAACTCGCAATGAGAAGATCTGTAGATGTTACCAAGATATCATGCCATGCCTACTATTATCTGCAGAAAGACTATCACTTTTTAACTACAGGAGGGGCATTTGGACGCAAATGCGGTCCGTTATTAGTAGTCAGAGGTCAGGAGTCAGGTCTTAGAGCAGAAATAAAAAAGATAGCAATCCCCGGTGAACTTACAACTGCATTCTTATTGCTAAAGCTATATCTAAACTCAAAATCCAACAATTCTCACTTTTCTCTTTCTGCTTCTCAATTTATTCCAATGCCATTTCATAAAATACCAGAAGCTGTCAGAGATGGACAGGTGGATGCTGGTCTTATAATACATGAAAGCAGATTTACCTATCAGGAATATGGACTATCTAAGATAATCGATCTCGGAGACTGGTGGGAAGATGAGACTGGATTGCCTTTGCCTCTCGGAGGAATTATTGCAAAAAGATCTATCGGTGCACAAAATATAAGTATGATTGAATCTCTCATTAGAGAGAGCTTAGAATATTCCATGCGTAACAGAGAAGAGGTAATACCATTTATTAAAATGTATGCACAGGAATTGTCAGATGATGTAATATTTAAACACATAGCCCTTTATGTCAATAACTATACTATTGATATCGGAAAAGATGGCAAAACTGCACTTGATGAATTGATAAAAAGGGCTATTAGATTGGGGATTTAACATTTAAGATTCAGGATTCAGGGGGAGACATGACATCATCAATAACCGAATTCACAAATGAGCCTAAGATAGCATACTTTTCTATGGAAATAGGTGTTAGAAGCGACATGCCTACATACAGTGGGGGGCTTGGCGTCCTTGCCGGTGATACTATCAAATCTGCAGCAGACTTGAATCTTCCGATGGTTGCGGTGACCCTCCTTACCAAAAAGGGGTATTTCAAACAGGAACTCGATATTTTTGGCAGGCAGACAGAGTTGCCTGAGGAATGGGATCCAAACAATTTCATGATTCCCCTTAATGATAGGGTAAGTGTTTTTATAGAAGAAAGGGAAGTTCACATAGGTGCATGGCTCTATATTGTTGAAAGCATGAGGGGTCCTAAAATTCCAATTATATTCCTGGATACAGACCTTCCTGAAAATGCACCAGAAGACAGAAACATTACGCACCACCTCTATGGCGGAGATCAAGCATACAGGCTCAAGCAAGAGATTGTACTTGGCATAGGTGGCTCACGAATGCTTGATGCGCTGGGATTCGAAATAAAAAAGTATCACATGAATGAAGGTCATTCTGCCTTGCTAACACTTGAACTACTCAAAAGATACAAAAGGGATATCGAAGAGGTATGGGATGAGAGACTCGTATGGGATGCTGATAAAGTAAGAAGCCTCTGTGTATTCACAACCCATACACCTGTTGCTGCAGGTCATGACAAGTTTCCATATGAGCTTGTGAAAAAGGTAATGTGCGAGATAATCCCTTTGGATGTACTTAAAGATTATGCAGGCCGTGAATATCTTAACATGACCCTTCTTGCCCTGAACCTAAGTATGTATGTTAACGGAGTAGCCAAAAAACATGGAGAGGTATCAAAAAGCATGTTCCCCGGTTATCATATCCATGCCATAACAAATGGCGTCCATTCCTTTACATGGACATGTGAGAGTATGAAAAGGCTTTTTGACAAATACCTCCCGGGCTGGGCTAATGAGCCAGAAATATTCGTAAGAGTGGGCCGCATACCGGATGATGAATTATGGGAGGCACATATGGAGGCAAAAAGGCAATTAATTGATTATGTTAATCGAGAGACACAGGTTGGTATGAACTACGATACGCTCACAATCGGCTTTGCAAGAAGGGCTACGGCTTACAAAAGGGCTGATCTCTTATTCACCGATATAGATAGACTTTCCTATATCGGAGAAGGCAGGTTGCAGATAATATATGCTGGAAAGGCACACCCAAGAGATGAGTCAGGAAAGCAGCTTATACAGCGCATATTTGAAATCAAAGAGAGACTCAAAGACAAGATAAAGATAGCATTTCTTAAAAATTACAACATGGAACTCGCTCTAAAACTCGTCTCTGGTGTTGATTTATGGTTGAATACACCTTTAAGGCCTCTTGAGGCATCAGGTACAAGCGGCATGAAGGCAGCACATAATGGTGTGCCGAATTTCAGTGTACTTGACGGCTGGTGGATAGAAGGATGGATAGAGGGCTACACAGGATGGTCAATTGGACCTCTACCTGATGTGCCTGCTGACCCTTCAAGGGACGCTGATGACCTTTACTACAAACTCGAGTCTATAATTATTCCGACATTCTACAATGACAAGCATACATGGATAAGGATTATGCAAAACGCTATAGGGAAAAATGCATACTACTTTAACTCTCACAGGATGATGAGAAGATATGTCACAGAGGCATATATAAGATAATTGATTTATGAAGCTTCTCATTATTCCTATTGGAACGGTCGAAAGCTCTGTTTTAAAAGACATCGCAAATGCACTTCAAAAGACATTTAATATTATTGTCGAAATAGGAAGAGAAATTCCTGTTCCGCAGGATTTATATAATCCCAAAAGGGGTCAATACCAATCCAGGCAAATCCTAAAAAGGCTTTATTCATATAAAACAAGAGATTTTCAAAGACTTCTTGGAGTAATAGATGAAGATTTATATATACCCGGGCTCAATTATGTCTTTGGAGAGGCAGACACACTTGCTGGTGTTGCAGTTATATCCCTTGCGAGATTGCGTCAGGAATATTATGGACTTAATGCTAATAGAGAACTTTTACGCATCAGGGCAATAAAAGAGGCAATACATGAAATCGGTCATACATATGGTCTCGATCACTGTCCAAACACCAAATGCATAATGTACTTTTCGAATAGTCTGAAGGATACAGACAATAAAGGACCTGAATTCTGCAATATCTGCAAACATGAACTCCAGATTTTAGTTTCAGAGTCATAGCATGTTTGATCCGATAAAGCTTGCTGAATCAACTAAAAGAATTGTATGCAAAGATAATTTGAGAAAGTACTACCGATTCAGACCATCAAGGTTTTACGGAGGCATATCAACTGCAGATTGCGTTGGTTGCTGTCTGAGATGTATATTTTGTTGGGCATGGAATGTTGTATCAAGACCTTCAAAGATTGGAGAATATTATTCGCCAGAGGAGGTTGCACAGAGGCTTACAAAGATCTCAGAAAAAAAGCGACTTAATCAGTTACGTATCAGTGGAAATGAGCCAACCATAGCCCGTGAACACCTTATAAGGGTCCTTGAACTGATTGACGAAAAATACCTTTTCATACTCGAAACAAATGGCATACTTATAGGAAAGTATAATGATTATGCCAAGGATTTATCGAAATTCAAAAATCTTTATGTTAGGGTAAGCCTGAAAGGCACGTGTAGCGAAGAATTCTCAAGACTCACAGGTGCTACTCCGGATGGATTTTATCTACAGCTAAAGGCTTTCGAAAATCTCTTGCGTCATGGCGTAAAAGTTCATCCTGCATGTATGGTTAGCTTCAGCACACCTGAGAATATAAATAAATTGAGGGAAAGGCTCAAGGTCATACATCCGACATTCGAAGAATTCGAAGTCGAAGAACTCATCCTTTATCCCCATGTTGAGGAAAGACTAAAGAAATTGGGTATCTCTTATTATACCGGTTACAGACCTGATAACATCCCTCCGGCACAAATTTAAGACTCTACAATAAGCCGGGCGGTACAACGCTCTGATTAATATCATTTAAGTCAAATTAATAATTATTGCAAATTGAGAAATATTATGGAATATTTGTATAAAGGGCATTAGATGAACAGGCGTGAATTTTTGACAGCAATTGCAGGAGGTATAATGCTAACAATAGCAGGAAAAGAGACGATTTCTGCAGAGCAATCAGAGTCTATAAAGGGAAAGAAAACAATCGTATCCCTCGTCAAAACATCTGACAGGTCATCAGGAATTAAAAAAGCTATAGAGATTTTGCATATCAACCCTGTTAAGGGAGAGGATGTGTTACTTAAGCCAAACTTCAATACAGCAGACCCATTCCCCGGCTCAACGCACAACGACACCCTCACTCATTTGATATTGCATCTCAGGGATATGGGTGCAAAAACAATCACCATAGGGGAGCGGAGCGGTCCTCCTGACACAGCTGATGTCCTGAAACAAAAGGGTATATATGAACTATGTAAAAAACTCGATGTTGGATTAATAAATTTTGAAGAACTCCCTCATGATAAATGGATAAGAATAAGACCTGAAAAAAGTCACTGGAGAAATGGCTTTGATGTAGCAAGGCCGGTTCTTGATTCAACTTGTATTGTATCAACATGCTGTCTTAAGACTCATGCTTATGGAGGCGTTTTCACCATGTCCTTGAAACTTTCCGTTGGAGTTACACATAAAAGAAATATGACTGAACTACACACATCCTTTCTGGACATGAGAAAGATGATAGCAGAGATAAACCTGGCATATAATCCCTCTATAATATTACTTGATGCCATAGAGGCGTTTGTGGATGGTGGTCCTGCGACAGGAACAAAAAAGGCTGCTAATGTAATACTTGCTGGAACAGACAGGATCGCTATAGATGCAGTTGGTTTAGCCATATTAAAAGAGATCGGAAGCAACAAGGCTATCATGGAAAAAAAGATATTTCAACAGGAGCAGATAGCAAGGGCTGTTGAACTCAGGCTTGGAGTTAATAAACCACAGGATATCGAGATATTGACTGATGACAGACAAAGCCAAATATATGCTGATAGATTAAGAGAAATCTTATTGAAAGGCTGATTTTTTAAAGGGACAGAAATGCTTTTACTCATTCATGGTGGTGCTGGAGAGAAAAGATCGACCAAAAAGGCATTAGACAAACTTTATGAAGCGCTTTCTTCAGGAGTCGAAATATTAAAAAATGGTGGCACTGCTATTGATGCAGTGGTTAAATCAATAACCATTCTTGAGGACTCGGGGCTCTTTAATGCAGGACTTGGAGCGAATCTTCAATTTGACGGCATAAGAAGACTCGATGCATCAATAATGGATGGAAGGGATTTAAAGGCAGGTTCTGTAATCGGCATTGAAGGCATTAAAAACCCCATCAAGCTTGCAAGGATTTTAATGGACATGCCAAATATTATGATGACAAACATCGGAGCAAAGAGGATTGCTGATGTAAATAAACTTGAACCCCTGCCTGAAACAGACAAAAAGTCCATGGAGATGCTTGAGAAAATAAAGGCGAAAGAAAAAGAGATGTCTCGTATCTACAATGAGTATTTTTCAACCGTCGGCTCTGTCGCATTAGATAAATACGGAAACCTTTCAGCAGGCACATCAACCGGGGGAATAACGGCAATGTTGCCAGGAAGGGTTGGTGATACGCCTATCATAGGGGCTGGAACTTATGCTGACAATTCACTTGGTGCAGTATCATGCACAGGCAGTGGTGAGTATATAATAAGGCTTTCTCTTGCAAAAGAGGTATGCATGAATATAAAGAACATGACTCCACTTAAATCAGCTCTATCTTCTTTAAGTAGGCTATCCAAAATTGGCGGCAAAGGAGGTCTTATAGTAATTAATAAAAAGGGTCAATTCGCCCTTGTTCACTCCACGAGATATATGGCATCCGGATATGCAAACGAAAATGAAGTCGTGGTTAAAGTGGCATTTAACAAAGTATGACTAAGCCAGAAGTATATCCTTCTCGTTTGACTCCCTCTCATCAAAAAGTGGCACCCATTTATCTTTATGAATTAATACAAATGGCATCTCTTTATTACACTTTTTGCATCTTCTGATTTCTGCAGCCTTTATACCTAAATCCATAACCTCAGAAGTAATGCCATGATGTGATACTGTCTCGTATTTGTGGACATGCTTCATATTGCCTCCTGCTAAGAAATTTTTATAAAATTTTATACAAATTTAAAGAATTTGCATAGGTGCTACCCTTTCTCACCTTTTATGACAGCACAATGTTGTTAAGCATTTTCTATTTACAGTGTCCTAAATCTTCATCACATAATACCTGAGCCATACATATATTGTTGACACTATTACTGTCATAATCATTATTGGCATTCCGTATGCCATGAATTTCATAAACGATATTCTTCTACCAGCCTTTTCTGACATTCCAACGACAATGACATTTGCAGATGCACCGATGGCAGAGCCGTTACCACCAAGACATGCACCGAGCGCAAGCGACCACCAGACTGGCATTAGATCAGGATGCTGCAGGAGTTGTATTCCTGATAGATTCGGCCAGAGCTGTCTTGCCATATCGATTACAAGAGGATTCATTGTAGCAACATACGGAATATTGTCAACTATTGCGGATGCAAATGCAGAAAACCACATGATTACCATCGAGGTTGCAAATAAATTGCCCTGAGTTAGGTCAAGCATCTGTAATGACATCCACTTTATGAGACCCACCTTTACTACACCACCAACTATTATGAATAGCCCAATAAAGAAAAAAATCGTAGGCCACTCAACTTCAGCCAATATGTGATGAGGCTCATGGGTCTTTGAAAGAAGAAGCAAAAGCCCTGCACCGAATAGGGCTACTGTTGCAGGCTGAAAGTGGAGCACACCGTGAAAGACAAAACCTGTTAATACAACAGCGAGGACAAAGAGAGACTTTTTAAGCATTACAGGGTCTTTTATTGCCTCATTCTCATCCATTGCCATTATCCTCTCTTTTAGTTCCTCTCTTGTCTTCATCTTCCTGCCCCATATGAGCCTTATCGCAAAGATATAGAAGGCCATCATAACAACCACAATTGGTGCAAGGTGGTAGATAAAATCCATGAAGTTCAGTTGTGCCTTTGATGCTATCATGATGTTCGGTGGATCACCGATAAGGGTTGCAGTGCCACCGATATTTGATGCAAGGGCGCATGATATGAGATATGGTACAGGGTCTACCTCGAGGGCATCAGCTATAAGGAGCGTTACAGGTGTAATAAGCAGAACAGTTGTGACATTATCTAAAAATGCACTTAAAACAGCAGTAACAACAGCAAAAATGGCCATTATCCTGAAAGGCTCGCCTCTGCCCCATTTTGCACTCTTAATAGCAATATACTCAAATACCCCTGTTGGACGCATGATGTTTATTATCACCATCATTGAAATCAGCAGGAATATGACATTCCAGTCTATGCCAAATTCCTCCAGATGAAATGCCTCATGCTGGTGGAGGATTTTAAATACAAGCATTAATGCAGCGCCAAAGACAGCAACTATTGTCTTATGTATCTTCTCTGACACTATTACCGCATAGGCTAATAAAAATATTATTGTTGCTGTCCAGAATGCAGTGTCCATAACAAGAGTCTGTGAGGTAGTGCCTGCCTCATGAGTCATTTCTCACCTCTATTATTTTCCTCAAGCATAGCCTTTGTTATGGCAAAAAACACATCCCTCTCATATAGCATACCCACTACTTTGCCCTCTTTATTAATAACAGGGAGCCTTTTTATATTGTGCTTTATCATATGGTCAATGCACTCCATTAAAGATGCCTGCTCATCAACTGTTATGATGACCCTGCTCATAAGCTCGCCGACCTTTCTGTTCGATGATTTTTTGGCTATACCTTCTACCATGCCGTCCCATGTAAAGTCTCCAAGGTCCATCATAGACATATAAAATGGAAAAACAGCCTTAAGAATATCCCGCATCGAAAGCATTCCAACTAACTTACCTTCTTCATCAAGTACTGGTAATCCCTTAACCCCAACCCTCTCCTCGCCCCTTTTTGCTGTCCTCAAAAGATTAACAGCCTCTTTTAATGTGTTGTCTGGCCTCAAATAATCGTGAATCGGAATCATCAAATCTTTCGCTTTCATGCTACCCCCATTGACTTCTTCGTTTAAGTCTTTTTATATCTTTAAACAGATAAGACTGAACTTATGAAAGAGATCATAAAAGCCCGATAAAAAAGCAGTACCGTAAGGCATAATTATATAAAATCTCTCAAGAATTATACCACAATAGCGTTAAGTTCATTCATGTATTTATAGATCGCCTCGATCCACTTTGAACACTCGGTATGCCGAAGGGCAAGAAATTCTTCCAATGACTCCTAAACTAAAGAAATTTGCTTATTATCGTCTCGGTAAGCTAATCTCTTTTTTTTATCACGATGGGATTATCTCGCTGATAAGAAAGCTTATGGCTATTTTTTTCTTGAGTGACATTGAATTCGTAATGCGTAATGAGTTTAAGAAAAATACCCATCACGCATTACGCATCACCGATCACGGCATTTCTATAAAGATTTGACCACAAGCACAGGACATGGTGAGTAACCGATAACCTTTTCTGTTACACTCCCCATAAGTAGCCTCTTCAACCCTGTTCTGCCGTGGGATCCCATTACTATGGCATTTACATCCTGCTCCTTTGCAAGGTCGAGTATCGCCTTATAAGTCTCTCCCTCCCTTACAAATGTCTCTACCTTTATGCCAGCTGACCCTGCCTCTCTTTTCACATCCTCTACATATCCCCTTGCCTTTTTTATCAGGTCTTCCACTGCATCCGGGGCCTCGCCATAAAATTCAGAAGGGACATCAACAACAGACACTGCTACAAGCTGTCCACTGTATTGAAATGCAAAATCCAATGCCCTTGCTGCAGCAGCCTTGCTATATTTAGAACCATCTGTTGCAAGGAGTATCTTCTTCCAGCTTATTTCCGCAGTTAAAGGCACAACAAGAACATCTATAGGGCTATGTCCTATGACCCTTGCTGTAACACTGCCAACAAGTACTCTTTCGAGCCTTGACATGCCCCTTCGCCCCATGACAATTAATTCGCAGTTCTCAGCCTCGGCAAGGTCGATAATCCTTTCGTGCGCCTCGCCTTCTTCACACACGGTTTTTATCAATGCACCTTCAGCATTTGCCAGTTCCTGAGCCCTTTGAAGGGCATCTTCACAGGGTTTCCTCATAAGAGCCATAATATTTCCAACAGCAACCAGATCAAGGTCACCCTTATATTCGGGAACCACTGAAACAACAGTTATCCAGCTCTTTTCATTTCTGGCAAGCTTGAATGATTCCTTCAATGCATGCATACTGGATTCAGAGCCGTCAATTGCAACTAACATCTTTTTCACCTTCCTAGTCGAGCGTAAAGCGTCGAGCGTGTCACGGTTCACGGAACACGCTTCACGAAGTTTATACTTTACCATGACTTATAGCTTCCTGTGCGGATAGTTTCTCTGCCCTTCGTCCCTGCCATATTGCCCTGAGAACGATGAATGCTCCAAGCGCCAGTGCGAATATCATTATGGCGAAGCTCGTGCTCTTCAATGCCTTTACAGTGGTATCGCCCAGTTGTCCGATCAACCCGAGCTGGGACATATAAACAGGAACCATCAAGGCACGGCTGAAAAGGACTATTACCATTATAACACCCATTACCACCTTTATCATATAAGGCTTTACATATGTTGTTCCTATTGCACCCAATTGTATGCCAAATAGAGAACCTCCGAGTATAATCATTGCAAGGCGAATGTCAACAAGCCCATGCATTGCATATTTTAATGAGCCTCCCAGTCCCATTACGAAAGCAATAACCAACTCTGTTGCAGATGCCATAAGGCTCGGCGCGCCAAGGACATAGATCATAGAAGGGACACCTATAAAGCCGCCGACCGCTATTGTTGCTGCAAGCATACCTGTAGCAAAACCGAGAGGAATGGTGAACAATACAGAGACCCTTGCATTAAGGCTCTTGAAATATACCATCGTACCGGGAATATTAATCGACTGCACCCATTTAGCGATCTTTGTAACCTTCTCCTCTTCTTGTGTGCTTCCAGATTTGTAGGTCTTCCATGCATCCCTCAATACAAATGTCCCAACAATGGCAAGGATCACAACAAAGGCAACGCTGACATAGAGGTTTGAGCCTGCATCTCCGAATGCCTTTTTAATGCCTTCCTGAATGTGTGCGCCATACAAAACACCAGCCTCTGCAGATATACCGAGTACTATGCCGAGTTTTACATCGACCTGTCCGTATTTTGCACGCTTTATTGCACCAACAAGTGCCTTAGGGAATTTGTGGCACATGTTGCTTGCAACTGCAACGAGTCCCGGCACACCCATGCTCATCATACCCGGTGTAAGAACAAAAGCTCCGCCCGAGCCGATAAATCCGCTTACGAGCCCGCCAACAAATCCTACCATAAACAGATAGATGATATTCGCTATATCAAGATTGATAAAATTAGCCGCTGCATTAACAATATCGTGCATTTTACTTGACCTCCTTCTTTTTCTTTGCAGCCTCTACTCCCATAACTGTCCAGAAATACCCTGTGAAATTTCCATGTACAAAAGAGAAGATGAATGCCACAACTATTGGAAGGAATGCATAGACGCCTCCCCTTCCTACATAATTGTTAATAATATCCTGATTCATCAATAGTGCCGTGTAAAGAGTTATGGAGATAATCCCCATAACTATCATCTTTCCAACAGGCCTTTTCCTTTTATAACCACCTGCCATTTTTCCTCCTTCTTATGTTTAAGTTATTGAGTTATTGAGTTATCACTTATCAGTCCATTTTCTTATTTGCTTATTCAGGCTCCATCTGCGACTACCACGAGCGGGCATTTTAGATTCTGCCATGCATCAGAAAGCCTTTTGCCCTTGCCTTTACAGTCAAGATCAAGGTTTTCCATCTCTGCAGCGACTGCAAATAACACTCCTTTTTTCGAGTTTGTATAATCAATTATTTCCTGCTTTATGCAACCAGTTTTACGCATCAATCTGTACTTTAAACCCTCCTTTCGTACCTCTGACAGGCACTCATCAAGGACCGGATCCGTTACTTCCACAGGGGAGATATACAAAATATCCAGATTTGCTCTGACCCTTTTACAGGCATTTATTGCATATCTGAATACCCTCTTATCCAGTTCCTCCTTTTTCACAGCCAGCAGTACCACTCTTTCATCCCTCAACATCTCCTTTGCGGTATTGAATTCCCCTTCTTCTGCAAAAGAGACTGCTGACATCAGGTCTTCGATTTTCTTGCTCAGTTTCGACATAACCTGCCTTATTACTCTGTCGCAGTTGCCGGGATACGGATACCCTTTTGAGATTTGACAACAGGCATTTCGGACTCTGTATCCTTCCTCATTATCTGTTTTGCTGTCTCAGATTCTCCTGCCTCTGCAAAGGTGATCGCCAGAAATATCCTCTCAAGCTTTTCCATTAAACCCTTCATCTCTCACTCCTCCTTTTTGTTTTTTACTTTTAGTGGTATCATTTTTTATGCCAGATGAAGAGCTCACTATAACCATTTGATTTACTTGTATTTTTTGGTGTTGCAGTATTTTCCTGCAGTCGGTCTTTTGTTGCAAATTGCAACTGCTGCTTCTGAGGCAGTGTAATCAAAATTAAATGTCCGTGTAACTCATGGGCTGAAACGGTCGCTCCAATGCTTTATTTTAAGGCATGGATGTTTCAATCTATAAATAATTGGAAGTAGATATAGCATCAAGAAATCCAGAAGTTGCACATAAAACGCGTCATGTTGCTTTTTGCAATATGTGGCTGCTAAAATAAGACATGTTCAACTATTATCAACCGAGCATAAGACAGAAAATTATATTCGGTTATTACGCCATACTCGTCATAATTATAGGATTCTCTTTATTTACATTTATAGAACTCAGGTTCATGGAAAAAAAGATAATGTTCGGTGAGGCTATATCGGAATTTTTCGATACAACGCTGGAGATCAGGAGATTTGAAAAGAATTACTTCCTTTACAACCAGCAGACAGATTACTATGAAAACATTGGGTATGTAAAAAAGGCAGAGGAAGTACTCGAAAAAAATATCGAAGGCTTCCAGACAATAGCCAGTGAACAACAAATGTCATCCCTTAAAAATAATCTTAAATTATATAAGGAACTCATGGAGGAATATGCAGGGCTAAATAAAAGAAACAACATTCAAAAAACAATCCTTGAAGGTAAAATAAGAAAGACAGGCAAAGACATAATAACAGCAGCCGAAGACATATCAAAGGCAGAGAGGAGACATCTTCAGCTAATGCTGTATAATTCACAGAGCATCCTCATCTTTTCGATTATCTCTCTTTCGCTCTTAGGCATAGCCATCGGACAGGTACTTTCAAGAATAGTCGTCAGACCACTCAAACAACTCGAAAACAGCATGAAAGTAATTGCAGAGGGAAGGTTCGAAAGCATACAGATAAAATCAAAGGACAGGGAAATCATCTCCCTCACCAATGCCTTTAATAAAATGCTCAAAGAACTGGAATTGAGGCAGAGACACCTTGTGCAATCCGAAAAACTCACATCCCTCGGAACGCTCCTTTCAGGAGTTGCCCATGAGCTGAATAATCCTTTATCAAATATCTCTACATCATGCGAGATACTCAAGGAGGAAATAGAAGATGCCGATATCGAATACAAAAAAGAACTCATACTGCAGATAGAAGATCAGACAGATCGGGCAAGAAATATAGTCCGCTCCCTGCTGGAATTCTCACGGGATAAAGAATTCAAAAAAGAAAGGATTCCCTTAAAAACACTCTTTGAAGAGACCATAAGGTTCATAAAAGGACAGGTTCCAACAAAGGTGAGCATAGGTATCGATATACCTGATGACATCTTTATTTTCGCTGACAAACAGCGTATACAACAGGCATTCCTTAACCTGATAAAAAATGCGGTGGAATCCATTGCTGATGAGGGAAATGTATTTATAAGGGCGCAGAAAAGAAGGGCAATCGATAAAATAGAGGTCGAAACAGAGATATACAACTATCTCAAATACCGGGGTAAGTGCACCCTTGAAGAAGATACCGTGGATATCGAGATAAAAGATACAGGGTCAGGGATACCAGATGAGTTATTACCAAAGATATTTGACCCATTCTTCACTACAAAGGATGTAGGTAAAGGATCGGGATTGGGATTATTCATTGTCCATGAAATCATAGAAGAGCATGACGGCTGCATTGCCGTGGACAGCGAAATGGGGAAGGGAACGACATTTTTAATAAGATTGCCGATAAAAGAAACTGTTCAAACTGTTTGAACGGTTTAAACAGTTAAAACTATTCAAAGGCATGAGCGGTTTAAAAACTTAAAGGGACTCCGTCCCTTTAAAACCCTGATAAAAACTAAGGTTAAATTTTTCAGGGAGTTTGAGGGACAGAGTCCCTCAAAGGGGCAAAGCCCCTTTGAAACCCCAATAAAAAATGAATTTAATTCTAATAGGGAGTTTGAGGGACAGAGTCCCTCAAAGGAGAAGAAATGAAAAACAATGCAAGGATATTAATTGTGGATGACGAAAAAATAGCCCTTAAAAATCTTGAGCATGTGATGAGAAAGGAAGGCTATGAAGTTGTTGGAACTCAGAGTGGACAGAATGCACTGAGACTGCTTGAGGAACAGAGATTCGATGTTGTGCTCACAGATTTAAGGATGGAAAAGGTCGATGGAATGCAGATATTGAAGAGATGTCATGAGCTTTATCCAGATACAGAGGTAATAATGATAACAGGCTATGCAACCCTTGAGTCAGCAGTAAATGCAATGAAGCACGGTGCATTCCACTATATCGCAAAACCCTTCAAACTCGATGAGGTAAGAAAAGTTGTAAAAGAGGCATATGAAAAGGTAAGGCTAAAGCATGAAAATGCACAGTTAAGGGAGCAGATAGAAAAATATCAGGGGAAGGTCAAGATAATCACGCAGGACGCAAACATGCAGAGGCTTCTTGATACGTCAAGGCAGATTGCGCCGACAGACTGCAATGTCCTCATAATCGGAGAGAGCGGCACAGGCAAGGAGCTTTTTGCACGCTATATACACTTCAACAGCAAACGGTCGGAGGGACCTTTCTTTGCAATAAACTGCGGTGCATTCACAGAAGAACTCCTCGGCAATGAATTGTTCGGCCATGAAAAGGGCGCTTTCACAGGCGCAACCACCATGAAAAAGGGATTGATAGAAATGGCATCGGGAGGGACATTATTCTTAGATGAGATAACAGAGATGCCACCATCGATGCAGGTTAAGTTATTGAGGGTTATTCAGGAAAGGGAAGTGCTTAGACTCGGCGCAACAGAGCCTATAAAGGTGGATGTACGGTTCATAGCTGCCACCAACAGGGACATTCAGGATGCTATAAAAAACGGACAATTCAGGCTGGACCTTTATTTCAGGCTTAATGTTGTCTCGCTCTATATTCCACCCCTTTCTGAAAGGAAAGATGACATACCGATTTTGAGCTACTACTTCCTGAAAAAATATGCAGCCGTCATGAAAAAGGAGGTCACCGAGATATCACAGGATGTACTTGCCATATTGATGAACTACGACTTTCCGGGGAATGTGAGGGAGCTTGAGAATATCATGGAAAGGGGAGTTGCGCTCGCCACCGGCAATGCCATAGAGCTTGCCCACCTCCCTGAAGACCTCCGTGAGTTGAGCATAAAGACATTCAGAAAAAAGGAGGGCAAAATCCCCTCCCTCGAAGAGCAGGAGATGGCCTATATCCAATGGGTGTTAAACGAGGTAGGAGGCAACAAGACACTGGCAGCACAGATACTCGGTATAGACAGGGTATCTCTATGGAGAAAACTGAAGAAATATAATATGGAGGATTGAAGAAACAGGGCGAATACACATGTTCGCCCTGTATAATATTTATTATGATTATGACTTTGCCACAAGGACTGCACAGTCTGAATGTCCAATTATCCTCTCTGCCACACTTCCCATAAGGAGTTTTGTAATGCCTGTCCTTCCATGAGAGCCAACAACTATAAGGTCCGCGCCATTCTTTTTCGCAAACTCAATTATAACTTCGTAGATCTTTTCGTGAGGCTTGTTCTTTATATGCTCTGTCTTTATCTTTACTCCCTTCTTTTCTGCTTCCATCTTTATTCTCGTGAGGGCATCATCCGACTCCTTTATCCTTGATTCAACTGCATCAGGTCTCGTCACTGCCACAGCAAAGAGAGAGGCACCCGTACTTTCTGCAATATTGATCGCCCTCTCTGCAGCAACCTGACTGTATTTTGAGGCATCGGTTGCAACAACTATATTTTTCAGTTCAACAAATGCATTTCTTGGAACAACCATTACATCAACTGGTGAATGTCCTATAGTCCTCGCTGTCACACTCCCCATCATGAGTCTCATGAGGCCCGTTCTGCCTCTTCTGCCCATCACTATCAGGTCCGCATTCCTCTTAACAGCCTCCTCGATGATAAACCTATATGTATCCTCACCCTGATGAACAATGGTTTCACACACAATGCCTTCTTTGTCTGCCCTGTTTTTTACATTTATGAGATACTCCCTTGCCTTTATCTCAAGTTTTTCGATGATATCAGGTGCGAGCGCCTCAAATTCTGGATTTGTCTCTATAACATTCATGATATATAGTTTCGATGAAAATCTCTTCGAAAGTCTTATCGCCTCCCTTACAGCACCCTCGCTGCATTCAGAACCGTCTGTTGGAATAAGTATATTTTTATAATCAACCATATTAGTGCCCTCCTGATTTAAGTATTCCTGATGCTGCAAGCACAAGCACCAGCACCTCAATTATTGCGATGATACCAAATACGGTATCCTTTTTCCTGAATAGTATTGGTATAATGGCGATATAGCAGATTATTGTTACGCCGGCAAGAAATGCTATCCCGATAAAATTCAGAAAATCTCCTTTCCCAACCATGGCGAGCCATGACCATCCGGCATGAATGCCGGTTGCCTCAAGGTATTTATGCACAGACATGCCCCAGTACTTTGGAAGGTCGCTCACAGGGATATATGGCGTGAGAATTCCTGTGAGATAAATAATAAATGTGATTATAAGTGCAAGAAGTCCTATCTTCATGCCCATATCAAGAACCCTTGCATATGTTATTTGTTCTTCTGTTGCCTTTATTTCTTTAGCCATGTTTTCCTCCTTTAATTAGCAGTTTAAACGGTTAAAACAGTTCCAGCCGTTTGGACTTTTTTAGTTCCAGATTCCAAGCCCTTTAAGCAATGCCCTTGCACCAGAGAAAAGCAGAAGCCCTATTACTATGTACCTGATTGCTGCAGGCTTTGCCTTTGCAAGGATCTTTACACCAACTATAGAGCCAAGCATTATACCTATAATAGATGGAACAACCATCATCGGAAGGACTGCACCGTTGTTGATATAAATCCATGCAGCAGATGTATCTGTTATTGAAAGCAAAAATTTGCTCGTTGCAACAGATACCTTCAATGGCGCACCCATAAGGAGATTAAGCACCGGTACATTTGCCCATCCTGCACCAAGTCCAAACATGCCTGCCATAATTCCAATAATAACGAATAATGCAAGACCCTGCGGGGTTCTATGTATCTTCCAGTTAATCTCCTGACCTGTTGATGCCTCATAATATATTCCGTTTATCCTCAGGGCAGTTGAAAGTGCATCAGCCTGCTTAACTTCAGGATATTCCGATTTTTTTGCCATCAACATTATTGCAACTATGCCGAGGATTGTTGCTCCGAGTGCGATATTTACAACATTCTTTGGAAGGGCAAGCCCCATCATTGCACCCACTATCGCACTCGCAGAGGCAATAAGTGCAACAGGCAAAGCAAGCCTTAAATCAGCCATTCCCTTTTTGAGCAGTCCAGGTCCTGCTGCAAGTGCACCTGCAAGTGCAACCAGAAGACCAGCACCTCTGACAAAGTCAAGGTTAAATGGAAAGAATCCGCCTATAATCGGGACAAAAAGGACTCCACCACCTACACCACCGAGGACAGCAACAATCCCGAGAATAAATGTCACTACAAACAAGACAAGAGGCCATACCCACCATGGAGTGGTTGATTCCGCAACAGGCATGGCTGCTGATGGCTCGGTTGATGCAAAAACACTGCCGACAAATAATTGCAAAACGCAAAATGCAAAAAACAAAAACAACATATGTTTTGGTTTTTCAAATAGCATAACCCTCTCTTCCTCCTTAAACAGTTTGAACATCTTTTCATCTTATCCTCTCAAACTCTGTCTGAAATTTATATCTGTCACCCCTGCCCATAAGCCTTGTATAAGCAACAGGAGTGCCGTCAGAACTAAGAAAAAGTCTGTGAACAACAAGCACAGGAACTCCTTCAGATATATCGAGATTTCTGGCAGAATCTCCCGATGCATGAGAAATCTCTACTGTCTGCAATACCTTGAATATCTTTTTTACTCCCTTTTCCTGAAGTAAAGAATAAAGCGAACTACTCGCAATATCCAGACTCTCTATCTCAGGAAGCATATGATAAGGGACGAATGATTCCTCAAGATATGCAGGTTCACCATTAACCAACCTCCTGTTAAGGATATAATATATCTTATCATCCGTTTTCAGATACCCCTTTTCATCAGAAGGCGGCTTTATTATCCCTTTAAACAATATATCTCTATCTACCTTCACCTCCTTTCCAAACATATCTTCTGTGAGCCTCGTTTTCATTGCAAGACCCACTACAGGTAAACTGCTTGCAACAAATGTCCCCTTGCCCTGAATTTTTATGAGATAGCCATCAGATACGAGATTATTTATGGCCTGCCTGATCGTTATCTTGCTTACATTGTATTTCCTGCACAGCTCATCCTCTGTGGGAATCTGCTGCCCGAGATTCCACTTCCCAGAATTTATCTCCTCAAGAAATATCCTTGTGAGCTGGATGTATAACTTCTCCTGATTGAACCTGTCTATACTTTTATTTAATGTTTTATTTTGAAATACTTGCGTTTCATCTTGCATCATGTTGATATGATATTATAATGACATGATGTTGTCAAGAAAAATTTTTATCCAGATAATGCATTTATATGGAGGCATGGGTAGGGATTCAAAGTTATGAATCCCTACTTTTTAATTCGACAAAAATATTTCCGTCTCTGTTTTTTTGGAATAAACTATTGAATAATCCTAAAACCCGACTCTCTTATTGCTAAGATTATATCATTGAGATGAATAGCCCCTTTTGTCTCTACAGTAAATATTACCATTGTCTTTCCAATGGGTATCTCCTGCGAAAGCCTATCATGGACGACATTCAGGATATTACCCCCTTGTGCAGCAATAATACCAGTAATCTTATGCAGACCGCCCGGCACATCATCCACAATGACCTTAAACACCCCTATCCTGCCGCTCGAAACAAGACCCTTATGGATTATCCTGTCTATGAGAGTAAAATCGATATTACCCCCGCTCACAACCAATACAATCCTTTTACCCTTGAATCTATCCTTTTGTTCAATCAATGCAGCAAGCGGGACAGCCCCTGCCCCTTCAACAACAAGCTTTTTCCTCTCAAGAAATAAAAGCACCGACATTGCAATGGACTCCTCGCTAACCTTGATAATATCGTCCACATACCTCTGCATGACCTCGAATGTTTTATTACCGATCCTTCCAACCGCTATTCCATCTGCGATGGTTGGCTGTGGAGTCATTTCTGCAATCTCTTTTGTATGAAAAGAGTCATATGCAGATGTTGCAGCTACTGTTTGGACACCAATAACTTCTGTCTTTGGTGAGAGGTTTTTAATTGCGACTGATATGCCTGAAATAAGCCCTCCACCACCCACAGGTACAACTACTACATCTATATCATTCAATTCATTGCATATTTCGATTCCTATGGTACCCTGCCCTACTATTATATCCTCATCGTCAAATGCATGTATGAATATGTAATCTTTCTGTGAAATTGCATAATCAAGGGCATCACGAAAGGTCTCACCATAAAGGATAACCTCTGCACCGTATCCCTTTGTCGCTTCCTGCTTGACAATGGAGGCATTTAAAGGCATCACTATCTTTGCCTTTATACCGATGGTAGTGGCAGCAAAGGCAACGCCCTGTGCATGGTTACCCATAGATGCAGCAATGACCTTATCAGCACCGAGTTTCAATAACTTATTAAATGCCCCCCTAACTTTAAAAGAGCCTGTCTTCTGGAGATTTTCTGCCTTTATATAAACCTCTGCTTCACAGGTCTTACTAAAGGAGTTTGAAAAAATCAGAGGTGTTTTATGAATATGGGGTGAGATTAAATCTGATGCCTTATTTATTAATTCGAGGTTCATATAAGACCCAACCGAATATTTCTAATTCCCTTCACTGGATTCCAGATACAGCTCTCCACTGTCATAATCGTATGCGAAAAGCTCAGCATATCTACCCCAATCAATTGCTGTTTCGAGCTGGTTCCATGCCTCTTCCTTGGTAAAGTGATTCTCGAGTATCTCGATAAAAAAGTCTTCTGAAATCCTGTGTTTTGATGAGGTCTGAAGAACCTGAACAATCTGTTTGATCAATTGAATATTACTGAGGGCTATATCCCTGAATATCTCCTTTTTTGTCAAAGCATCTGCTACTGCGAAGTTTTCTCCTTTCTTTGTTACTACATAATCACCTTCTTTAATTTCTCCCAATCCTAAAAAGACGGATGCCTCAATGATCGGGAATATATCATCTACCTCCATACTCAACTCAGACGCAAGGGCAGAGATATCCGCCCTTCCACCTTTATCGTATACAAGCTCAACAAGCCCTGCAATAGCCCCAACCTTTGTGTGAGGAAGAAACTGGTATCTTTCCATTTTTATCAAGAAAGGAACTTCTTCAGAGGGCTTTGTAAGTATGGTAAATATCTTATCGACCGTGTATATGAAATCCCTCGAGTCTTTTTCTCTTGGATACATTAACTCGATGGGTATGTCTGCCTTAACACGACCCGGATTGTGGCTCAATATAATAGCCCTATCAGAAAGATAAACGGCTTCTTCAATATTGTGTGTCACAAAAATAATTGACTTTGTTGGTATCTTTTTATTAATCCATAAATCTATTAACTCTCCTCTGAGGTTGTCAGCGGTCAAAATATCCAGTGCTGAAAATGGCTCGTCCATAAATAAAATCTCTGGCTCTATGACCATAGCCCTCGCTATTCCAACCCTCTGTCTCATTCCACCGGATAGTTCTCGTGGATATGCATCCTCAAATCCATCCAGTCCAACCATATCAAGCATCTTTATGGCCTTCTCTCTGGCGATCTCATCAGGTATATTGTAAGATTTCAATCCAAGCTCAACATTCTCTAATACAGTAAGCCATGGAAATAAAGCAAAACTTTGAAAAACCATAGAAATTTTAGGCTTTGCCTTATCCAATGGCAACCCATGATAAAAAATTTCCCCCTTGGATGGCTTTGTTAGACCTACCATTATCCGTAAAAGGGTTGACTTTCCTGCCCCTGAAGGTCCAAGAATTGAGATAAATTCTCCCTCCTTAACCTCAATATTAATGTCCTCAAGGACAGCGAGTTCTTTACCACCACTCATTGGGTACGCTTTAGTAATGCCTCTTGTCTCAAGTATAATATCAGACATATAAACCCTCTCTAATCAAGTCTGTATTTCTCCTGTGCAAGTGCAAACATCCTCTTCCATACGAGCCTGTTAATACTCACAACGATTATTGACATCATAACCGTGCTAACGAGTAGTAATCCAAAATCTCCCTTTACGGATGACTCGCTGATAAGACTTCCGAGTCCTTTTGTCTTCATCACCTCACCTCCAAAAGTCACATATTCAGAAACAATGGTCGCATTCCATGCTCCACCAGTAGCTGTTATAAACCCCGTAACGAGATAAGGGAATATCGCTGGAATGATAAGGATCTTCCACTTCATTCTACCCTTTAAACCATAAATCTTTGCGATCTCTTTTAAGTCCTGTGGTATTGCCGATGCGCCTGCTATAACATTAAAAAGTATATACCATTGTGTTCCCAAAAGCATTAATAATACAGAACCTATTGCTAACCCGCCACCAATTTTTATAAGAAATAATAGTATTACAGGAAAGACTGCAGTCGCAGGTACCGAGGCAATTACCTGAACAATTGGCTGGAGTATCCTTGATGCCTTTGGATTCATGCCTATATAAACCCCTAAGGGCACTGTCCATAATGCTGCAATTAACAGTGCAGCAGAAGTCCTGAGCACTGAATATAATGCAGCAGTAATGACATTCATATAATCATATAAAGAAATGCTCAGAAATAAACTTATTGCATAAAAAATAGATATTATTAATAAAACGGCGGAAAAAAGGGAAAAAACACCTACCATAAAAATACGTATTTTTGGAATAGTCCCTTTTGAGATTAAATCTATCTTTTCATAAAATACCTCAAGCCTGTTAATTTTTTTTGAACAAAATCCCTTCATCTTCTCGATAAATCCAGACTTTTGAAGGATATTAAGGACAAAAGACTCCCTCTCCTCTTCTGCCTGAATAGTCTCTATCCTGAACTTCTGTGACCATGCAACGAGAGGCCTCCATATAAATATGTCAAGGATAATTATCAACAAAATCATCGTACCTATTCCATACATTACATGCACCATATCGCCATTGTTCGCTGCAGTCTGTATATAAGAACCAAGACCCGGAAGCCTGAAGTCCCTGTCCTTTAACACAAACATCTCACATGCCATGAGGAAAAACCATCCTCCTGCCACAGACATCATGCTGTTCCAGATCAGACCAATGGCACTGAATGGCAGATCGAGCCTCAAAAACTTAGTAAATCTATTATGTCTGAACACCTTTGTAACCTCTACAAGTTCCTTAGGAATTGTATTTATCGAATTGTAATAACTGAAAGCCATATTCCAAACCTGTCCTGTAAAAATAAGCAATATGGCGGCAAGTTCAATACCAAACCTTTTATTTGGAAATATAGCAATCATTGCCAGAACCACCCCCGGCAAGAAAGACAATACAGGGATAGATTGCAAGACATCGAGGAGTGGAATCATAATTTTTTCATGTATCTTGCTTCTGCTTGCCGTATATCCATACCATATAGAAAAAATCAGAGACAAAAAATATGCAGAAAAAATCCTGACCAATGAATTTGCTGAATAAACAGGTAGGTTTTTAAGCTCAAGGCTGATCTCTGTAGCAGGCTGCATCTCATAACGCCAGCCCGATGCTACATACACGACCATAGAGAGAACACCTATGAAAAAAAGAATAATAAGTATATCAATTGGTTTAAATCTAAAAGGTAAAACTGGAATGGAAAAAGGTATTTTAAGCATTTAGAATTATAACAAATCTGCCGGTTGAATATCTTTAAATCACTCTAAATTGCTGTCCCTATGTGGTCTTGACAATAGAATAGCTTTTAGTGTAAGTTAGCACTTACATTCCATATGGGGGTCTTTAAATGACGAGGATAAAGGGAGTGCCAGCTACCAGAGATAGGATTCTCGAAGCTGCCTTAAGGCTCTTTTCTCAAAAGGGCTATCTCGGCGCTACCACAAAGGAGATAGCTATGGAAGCAGGGATAGCTGAGGTAACGTTATTCAGGCATTTTCAGTCAAAGGAGGATCTTTTTGAGAATGTAATAACAACCTATTCATTTCTTCCCACACTAAAAGACCTATTACCTGAAGTGGAAGGTATGTTATATGAAGATGCACTCAGAGTAATTGCAAAAAGATTTTTAGAAACCCTTTCATCAAGAAAAGACCTGATACAGATAATGCATTCAGAAATGCACAGATACCCGGAAAAAATTCATATGATCCATAATACTATCATTGATAATGTAATCAAAACCCTTGCCTCATATTTTGAGGAATTAAAGGCAAAGGGACTCTTAAGTGACTTCAACTCAGAGCTCGGAGCAACCGCTTTTCTCGGCATGTTTTTTTCATTTTTCAATGCTCAGGAATTGATAATGAGGAAAAGGTATAATGACAACGATACCGAACATGTAGTCAGTGAATATGTGAATATCTTTGTGAATGGGACACTAAAGGCAGGTCAAAAAGGGGGGATTTTATGAATATTCACATGGGTGCAGTCTCTATATTTTGTGTAATTATGGTCACTATAATTCCCTTTAATCTTTTACATGCAGAGGACACTAAAAATATCTTAAGCCTTTCTGAAGGGCTGAAGATTGCGACAGAAAATAACAGGATTGTAAAAATTGCCCTTCGCGAAAGAGATATAGCGTATGAGGACACGATCATTTCCCGTTCCAAACTCCTGCCAAATATTAATGTGAACTTGAGCCAGACCTTTTTGTCACACCAGCCAGGAGCTCAAATGGGTATTCAGCAAGTTTATACATCTGAAAAAGGCTTTTTATCGTATGGCATTAATGCATATCAGAGCATATTCTCATTTGGAGCTGAGACATCACAGTATGAGGCATCAAAGATATTTTTTGATACCAAAAAACTCCATTTAGACATGGTGAAAAATCTCGTCGCCCTGAGCTTTATCAATGCATACTTAGATGTACTGGAATCAGAAAAGATGATATTTGTTGCTCAGAGGGAGGTTGAGCGACTCGAGTCACATCTCAATAGTGCCAGAAATTTATTTAACGAAGGGGTCATTACAAAAAATGATTTACTACAGGCAGATGTCAGGCTGTCGGATGCAAGACAGCGGTTGCTATCATTAAAAAATAAAAGGGCAATAAATAGATCGAGGATTAATAATATACTGTCCCGACCATTAAATTCAGAGTTGTTTGTCGAGGATATAAAGATTAATCCACTCGAAGAATTGATTCCGATTGATAATGCATTGGCAACTGCAGAAAAACAGCGTATAGAAGTAAAAATTATGGATTATGAGTTAAAGGCTGTGGAATTGGAAGAGACAATAAAGAGATCAGAATATTTCCCTAAATTCTTTGTTCAGGGAGGATATAACTATACAGAAAACCGATATCAACTTCATGAAGACAATTGGTCTTTAGTAATTGGAGCAAATCTAAACATCTTTAGTGGTGGAAGCACAAAGGCAGAAATATCAAAATTAAAACACAAAAAAGAAAGACTCATCGAACAGCTAAATAAGCTTATAGATGATATAAAACTCGAGGTACAGACAAATTATCTGGATATGAATAACGCTGCTCAGAAGATTAATGTAACGAAGGATGCATTAGGGCAGGCAGAGGAAAATCTTAGGATTAATAAAGTCAGATATGAAGAGGGTGTCGGAACTGCAACCGATGTGATCGATGCCATTACGCTGCTCACAACTGCAGAAATGAATTATTATCGTGCTTTATATGAGTTTAAACGGGCACAGGCTGGTTTTATGTATGCTACAGGGAAAGATCTTGTAGCCGCATATAAGTAATATCTCGGAGGTTTTTATGGAAGAAGCAAAGACAATTAACAATAAGAGAAAAAAATTAGCAGTCATTGTCTTTAGTATCATTGTTATAACAGGTGCAATAACGCTTTATTTATATCTGAGATATAAGGCTACACATATTACTACTGATAATGCCTTCATTGAGGGCAGTATTCATACCATTGCATCGAAAATTCCTGGCACAGTTAAAACGATTTATGTAAGAGATAACCAACCTGTTAAAAAAGGTGACATACTCCTTGAAATAGATACAGCTGATTACGATGTAAGGGTAAAGGAAGCTGAAGCAGGGCTCGCTGCTGAAAGGAACAGGCTCATAGAGACAGAAAGGAAGATAGAGGTTTCTATGAAGAGATTATCTGAGTTGAATACCTCTGTTGAGACCGCAAAGGCAAATCTTCAGCTTCAAGAAGCAAATCTCAAGCAGGCAGAAAGGGACATAAAGAGGGCAGAAGCACTTTTTAATAAGGATGCCATTTCCAGAGAAAAATATGAAAAGGCAGAGACAGCCCATGAGATAGCCATTGCACAGCTTAAGGCTGCAAAGGAACAGTTGAGACAGGCAGAGATGGCGATGGAGACGCAGAAGACAGTGATAAGACAGGTCGAGACAGAGAGAATGGTTTTGCAATCCTCGATACGACATAAAGAGGCAATACTTCAGGCAGCACAACTGAACTATGGATACACAAAAATCTATGCCCCATCTGATGGCTATATTACCAGAAAGTCTGTTGAAGTCGGCAATCAGATATACGCAGGACAGCCTTTGATGGCGGTCGTGCCACTGGACAGCGTATATGTTGTTGCGAATTACAAAGAGACACAGCTTGAAAAGATAATGCCAGGGCAAAAGGTCAGGATAAAGGTTGATGCATACCCTAAAAAGGTCTTCTGGGGAAGGGTCGATAGCATAATGGCAGGTACAGGTGCGGTGTTTTCACTCTTTCCGCCCGAAAATGCCACAGGACAGTATGTAAAGGTTGTACAGAGGATACCCGTAAAGATATTGATTGATATGGATGCAGATAGAGAGCATGTCCTCCGAGTAGGTATGTCTGTTGTGCCTACGGTCATCGTTGAAAAATGAACAAGTGGCTTGTTGCATTAACCGTGATGCTCCCTACTCTCATTGAGATAGTGGATACTTCTGTTGTAAATGTTGCCCTCGACCATATACGAGGAAGCCTCTCTGCGGGAATAGATGAATCCACATGGACAATTACGTCTTATCTTGTCTCTAACGCTATCATAATCCCCATGACAGGATGGCTGAGCAGGGTATTTGGAAGAAAACGCTATCTGATTTTTTCGATAACGCTCTTTACGGTAAGCTCATTCTTATGCGGCTCTGCATGGAATCTTCAAAGCCTTGTATTTTTCAGGATACTTCAGGGAATAGGCGGTGGTGCACTCCAACCATTATCACAGTCTATTCTTCTGGAGACATTTCCTCCTTATCAGCATGGTATGGCAATGGCGATTTTTGGTGTCGGGATTATGTTTGGTCCAATTATTGGACCTCTCCTTGGCGGATGGATTACCGATAACTGGTCATGGCACTGGATATTTTATATAAATATACCCATAGGCATAATATCGATACTCATGACCATATTTTTTATTACAGACCCTCCATATATGAAAAAGATGAAGATGAGGATAGACTACTGGGGGCTTGTATTTCTCGCCATTGGCCTCGGATGTCTCCAGATAGTCCTCGATAAGGGCGAAAGGGAAGACTGGTTCGCATCAGGATTTATTGTAACATTGAGCATCATATCCGCAATATCACTGGTGCTCTTTATAATTGTCGAGATGTTTGCAGAGCATCCGATTGTAAACATAAGGGTCTTTAAAAACATCTCTTTTACAACAGGAAGTATCGTAATGTTCTTTGGCTTCTTTAATCTATTTGCAAGTATTGTGCTTTTGCCGATATATTTACAGACTCTTATGGGATATACAGCAACTTTGGCAGGCTGGGTGCTCGGTCCAGGAGGTATTGCAACCATGATCACACTTGTTATTACTGGCAGGCTGATGACCATAATGAATCCTAAAATACTACTGTCTGCTGGAATTATAATTTGTGCCTATGCTGCCTACATGATGTCTCATTTTAGCCTTTATGCTGACTTTTACACTGTTTCGTTGCCAAGGGTAATACTCGGCATAGGGATGGGTTTCTTTTTTGTTCCTCTTACCACACTAACGATGTCAGGCATTAAAAAGGAAGATATGGGTAATGCCACTGCTGTATATAATCTATTAAGAAATCTCGGCGGAAGCTTCGGAGTTGCCTTTGTGACGACAATACTCTCGCAGAGGTCGCAGTTTCACCAATTCAGGCTTGTCGAAAACCTGACGCCATTTGATAAAAACTATCAGATTGCCTTTGAGCATACAGCACAGATAATGAATTACAGGGGCTTATCCGAACCAATGTCTGATTATACCTCCTTATCAATGATTTATAGGGAATTATTGCGGCAGGCGTCAATGATGTCGTTCAACGATGCCTTTTATCTTACGAGCATTATAATGATATGCATTTTGCCACTTGTGCTGCTTATGAAAAAGGGCGGGGGAGGTGCGCCATCGGGAATGCATTAGGTGTCAGGAAGGTTTTACATTATCTTCTCTTTCGATACATAATGCCTTGCGTTCTGCTATAGCTTTGATAATCTTTTTTCTTGCGTTTGCAAGCAATCTCTGTACAGTTCCTCTTGATATCCCCATTCTATTGCCAGCGGCCTCCTGAGTCATATCGTTAAGGTCGCATAAACGCATTGCCTCGAGTTCATCCCTGTAAATTGTGATATGCTTGAGTTCTGTCATGGGAATGCCTATGGGTTTATAGATCATACCCTTCTGCCCCTCATATGGGCAGTTGCATCTTCTTGGTTTTTTATAACGCGGAGACATAATATAAAAATAACATTTTTATGCTTTTTTTGACAGAGCTATAGCTTGTGAAGCAGAACCAAAGACCCTATCTGTAAACTTAACATACCATGCAGCGGACTGAACCTGTATTATATATGCAAGGCTTATAACGAGGGCTGCTTCAGAGCCTGCTGTACCAAATGCATTGATTGCGACTGCAAGTGCTATGGAGAGATTTCTCATTACAGTTCCATAGACAAGTGCTATGGCATCGTTGCGAGGCAATAAGAATTTACCGGTAAATGTACTTAGCAGATAATTAATTCCATAAAGTGAAACCAACGGCATGAAGATATAAAGAAGCAATTGCGGAGAGCGCGATATTGCATCAGCCTTCAGTGCTATGGCTATAAATACAATCCCCAGAACACCGAGTGTTGAAAGAGCTGGAAACTTCGGTGTCCACTTTTCATGGAATATTTTTTGTCCATAACTTTTTAAAAGGAACTGCTGTGTTATGTATCCTGCTGCCATTGGAAGAAATACTATAAAGCATATCTGCTTTATGACATTTACAATATTAACTTCAACATGGGCTCCCATTAAAAACTGTACATAAAAGGGTGTTGCCAGAGAGCCGAGTGTAAGTCCAATAACGGTCATTTTAACAGCGGCCTCGATATTTCCCTTTGCAAAACCTGTCCATGAGATTGTCATACCACTTGTGGGAAGCAGTGCAGCAAGCAAAAGACCGAGAGCCATGTAAGGTTTATCAGGGAAAAATACCTTCCCAATTCCAAATGCTAAAAAAGGGATAACTGCAAAGTTTATTAGTTGCGTTAATATCTGTGCCTTTGTATCACCGCCTTCGAAGACCTTTTTGATTTTAAGCGTTACCATCATGGGGTATACCATCAAGAAGGTAAACGGCACTATAAGGTTTTTTAGATAAGTCGGATCGAAATAAAAGCCATACAGGAAGCCCAAAACCATCATCGATGGTATTGCAAAAACAAGATTTTTAGTTATTTTTGAAAGAATGCTCCACATTATCATCACCACTGCAAGATTTCAGGGATGCCATTTCTGGCATCCCTTTTGAAGATGCTGTACAGGGGGTTATTTTGCATCTTCAATCATTGCTATTATATTCTTATAGGTCTCCTCAAGCGAATCAGGGAATTCAGGATCATTTACGAGGTTTGCTATCATATCCTTGCTGTACGACAGAAATCTGATCTGAGTCATGTTATTTTTACTGAAGGTCATAATAAACTTTGGCATTAATATCGCCCTTTCCGGATTTTTAGAAAGGCTTTTTGCTGCCTTTTCAGGCTTGCATATCTGTATCATATGCAGGTCAAAGCCCTCTGCAACCTTAACCCCGTGTTTTCCGAATGAGTGAGCCATTTCCATTTTATCCTCGTTGTGGATTATAAAACCCCGTTTCTTTGCTGCAATATTGAGGTCTTTGATAAACTGTTTGATAGATTTTGATGTCTCTGTCTTATAAATATTGCCACAATTCATTGGCAACCTCCTATGAGATTATTAATTTTTCAAAAATTTTTATAGATTCTTGAACCATACATTCCTTTTGTGAAAAATTACAATTACCAGCCTTCCTTTGTCCTACAGGATTGATGGGCTCCTGGATTGAAGCAATCAATTCATATAATCGCTTGAATTCTTT
>FWPV01001710.1_pt1 | contig 58596 bp, 61 predicted proteins | sample 2228371 | NCBI WGS metagenome assembly FWPV01 (sample SAMEA103939776, study PRJEB20133) | metagenome
TTCTTAGGAGGAGCACCGCCTTCCTTCAACCACCCCGTCACCAACCCCTCGGCCTGGTAACGATCTCCTGGCGCACCAAGACAGGGCGGTTGACGGGTGCGCCATTCGCGGTATGCTGGGGCCTCTCCCCTTACGGATGCCTGCGGGGAGGGCATTCCTCGGGGAGGACCGTATGACGACGACAATGACGGAGGGGATCGAGCGGGTGGTGATCTCGGCCGAGGAGATCGCCCGCCGGGTGCGGGAACTCGGACAGGCGATCACGGCTGACTACCGGGGCGGCGCCGCGCGGGATCTTCGTCGTCGGCCGCTCCTCGTGGTGGGGATCCTGAAGGGGGCGATGCCGTTCATGGCGGACCTCGTCCGTGCCCTGGACCTCCCCATCGAGTACGACTTCATGGCCGTCTCCAGCTACGGGAACGGCACGAGCCCCGGCGAGGTGCGGATCCTCAAGGACCTCGACTGCGCGATCGGGGGCCGCGATGTGCTCATCGTGGAGGACATTGTGGACACGGGTCACACCCTGCAGCACCTCCTGGCGGGCCTTTCCGCGCGGGGTCCGGCGAGCCTCCGCGTGTGTACCCTGCTCGACAAGCCCCATCGCCGGGAGGTCGAGGTTCCGGTGGACTACGTGGGGTTCGTCCTCCCGGAGAACCTGTTCGTCGTGGGGTACGGCCTGGACTACGCCGAGGTGTACCGGAACCTCCCGTTCGTGGGGATCCTCAAGCCTGAGTGCATCCGCGACGGGTGAGGTGTGATGCGCGACCAAGCCGGCGTCACACGGCGCACGGCTCATGCTCTACGGAACGCGGACCGATGATCGTCCTCGGGATCGAGACCTCCTGTGACGAGACCGCGGTGGCGATCCTGCGCGACGGGCAGGAGATCCTGGCGAACCTCGTCTACTCCCAGACCGACCTCCATGCCCGTTACGGCGGGGTGATGCCCGAGGCCGCGTCGCGCGATCACCTGCGGAAGCTCCCCTCCCTCCTCGACGAAGCGCTCGCCACAGCTGGGGTTGGCTGGAGCGCGATCGAACTGGTTGGGGTCACCTCTGGCCCGGGCCTCGTCGGGCCCCTCCTCGTAGGGATGGCCCACGCCGCGGGGATCGCCGTGGCACTGAACGTGCCCCTGCTTGGGGTGAACCACCTCGCTGCCCACCTGTTCGCCCACAGGCTGAGCGAGCCCGGAGTGCCACCGCCGTTCCTCGGGCTCATCGTCTCCGGAGGGCACACCCTCCTCGCCGCTGTACCCCGGTGGGGGGAGTACAAGGTGGTGGGTGGAACGCGCGACGATGCCGCAGGTGAGGCGCTCGACAAGTTCGGGCGGCTGCTGGGGCTCGGGTACCCGGCGGGGTTGAAGATTGACGCGCTCGCTCGGGAGGGCGATCCCACAGCGGTCCCGTTCCCCCGGCCGATGATCGAATCGGGCCTCGACATGAGCTTCGCTGGCCTCAAGACCGCGGCCGTGTACTGGCGGCGGGATCACCCGGCGACACCGGCCCCTGACCTGTGTGCCAGCTACCTCGAGGCAGTGGTGGATGTCCTGGCGGAGAAGGCGATCCGGGCCGCGCGCCGGCTCTCGCTCCCGCGGATCATCGTCGTGGGGGGCGTGGCCGCCAACCAGCGGCTGAGGGAGATCCTGCCCCAGCGCGCGGGGGAGTGGGGCCTCGCCGTCCACTTCCCGCCTCCGGAGCTGTGCACCGACAACGCGGCGATCGTCGCCGCCTGCGCTCACCACCGGTTCACCGAACTCGGCGTCCCCGGCTCCCTGGCCTTGACACCGGATCCGAACCTTTCCCTCGACGGTTGGATCTGATGCCGGGCGTTGCTCACGAGGTGCGGCGCTACAAAGCCGTTTTGGTTCTGTACCGTCGGGCTTCATGCCCGACGTTTGACCATCCGCCGGGCGAGGAGAACCGCCACTCCCAGGCCGAGGACGACGTCCCCGATGCTGAACGCCGAGGCAAGGGGCACCCCTGCCGGGAGGTAGAGGAAGTCCCCGAGGAAGTTGAGCCGCGTCCCCTCTCCCATCAGCACCGTGTTCCCCTGGCGGAGGCCTTCCTCCAACGCTGTGGCCACCTCAGGGAGCCCGGCCCGGTTCAGGGCCATCGCCGAGGCCGGCATGTACCCGCCGTTGGCAGCGATCACGATCAGGTTGAGCAGAAGTCCGCCCCCCATGACGAGGATCTCGGGATACCGCTGGTTCAGCACGATGAACGCCAGGAGGAGCGTGTACGACATCAGATGGAGGTACGCCGTGCCCACCGCCACCAATGGCGCCCTCCCCAGGGGGAAGATGAGAAGCTGGATAAGGAGGGCAACTCCAATGAGCCACAGGGCACGCAGCCGAAGCTGCCCGAGGTTGGCAAGAGACCCTCGGCGGATGAGCCCTGCCACGATTCCGATGCTCACCGCCCACAGAAGGGGCATCCCTTTCACTCCACGATCGTGAGGAACACGTCCACGAGCTTGGGGTCGAGCTCCTTGCCCGCCATGCCCTTGACGATCCGGCGCGCTTCCTCCTCAGTGTAGGCCGATCGGTAGGGGCGGTCCGTGATGAGGGCGTTCCACACGTCGGCCACGGCGAGGATCCGCGCGCCGAGGGGGATCCTCTCCCCAGCAAGGCCGTCCGGATATCCTCCCCCGTCCCAGTGCTCGTGCTCGTGTCGGACGATGTCCACGATTCCCTCGTAGATCTCCAGGCCTTGGAGGAGCTCCGCCCCGACAACCGGGTGGCGCTTGACTACGGCCCATTCCTCCTCGGTGAGCTTCCCTCGCTTGAGGAGGATCTTGTCTGGAACAGCGATCTTCCCCAGATCGTGGACCCGGCCGGCAGCCCCGATCTGCTCCACCACTTCGTCCGGCAGTCGCAGCTTCTGGGCCAGGTTCACCGCGAGCTTGGCCACGTCCGCGGAATGGCTTCCGGTGTAGGAGTCACGTTCCCCGACAACGCGCGTGATCCTCTCGAACGCCTCCGTGGCCTGCTGGCGCAGCCGAGCGTAGCTGCGGATGGAGACCTGAACGACCATGAGTGGGCTAGCTACCAAGAGGACATACCAGGGGGAGAGGGGGTACACCACAGCCATGAGGAGTGCCAGTACACCCAGCGCGAGGAACTGGGCAGAGAGGTGCCGGAGATCAAACCGGAGAATGGAGGTGATGCGTCTACCCTGTGTAAGGGAGATGATTCCACCGACAAGGCTCGTGTTGGTGACAACGTAGGCGAGAAAGGCGAGAGATGGAGGGATGAAATCTGCAAACGCAGCGTAGGGTGGTCGTGAACCACCGATTGTCTGGAAGAGGAGGCCAGAGACCGTCACTGAAATCACGAGCTGAGTTGTGTTGAAGGAGACGTAGGTCAAGAAACGACCAGTACCCTGCGTTAGTTTGTCCCATCGCAGGACGATCTCGGCGAGGAGTGACCCGGTGACAATCGTGAGAATCGCCAGTGGAATACCGCCGATGCAGATCGCAGCCGTGCCGACTGCAATGGCTACAGAAAGGCTGCGCTGCGGGATGACCTCAACTTCGTATACCTCTGTCAGGAAGTCCAGAATGGCGAGGACAAGCCAGGCAACGAAAAACTCTCGTGAGAAACTTGCTTTGGGAATGAACAAAGCCAGACATGCTAGTCCGGCCCCAACAACTACGCCCCAGTACAACCTCGCCTTGAGAGATAGGTTACTCACTACAGCAGGATACACAAACGCAAGGGGGGATCTCTACCCCCCTTGACATGTACAGAGCTTACCTGTGACCTAGGCGGTGATCAGCACCACTTGCTGTGCGCGCCGCTCAGAATGGCGAGCAGAGCCAACGCCAGAAGAACGTACAGCCCGCGAGCACCCAACGTCTTGTTGACCTTCTCTCCCCACTTCATCGTCTCCCTCCTTTGATCAGTTCGCATGATGTCCTTCACAACCCACTCTCGCACTCAGCTACTGGAAAACCCTTCTCTCTCCTCTCAACCCCCTCTTTGTGACGCTTGTCACCGCCAATGAGCATGCTACAGTGAATGTTACCTGGTCGTCAAGTAGTAGGTGGCCTGAGAACAGGGGAACTGTGGCCCGTACCTGAGCACGGTGAGCACAACTTGAAGAAGCGGAAGGCGAGAGACCAGCAAACGCTCATTGGGCGCAAGCTGCAAGCAAACCCGGTCAGACGCCAATCCGACCCCGCAGGCGCGGATCAAGCACGTCTCGGAAAGCGTCTCCAAGTAGGTTCCACCCGAGTACGAAGAGCACAATGGCTGCCCCGGGGAAGATCACGGTGAACCAGTACTTGGCCGGATTTCCTACAGTGCCCAACATCCAGTTCTGCGACAGCGAGATCAGTTGGCCCCAGTCGGCGTACCCAAGCTGAGATCCTAGGCCGAGGAAGCTCATCGCGGCAGCGCTCAGGACCATTGATCCAATGTCCATGGTGGCCATGACGAAGACAGGGAAGATCGCGTTAGGGAGCACGTGGCGCATTAGGACGCGGAGATCGTTAGCACCCAGAGCGCGAGCCGCCATGACGTAGTCAAGTTCACGCACCGATTTCACTTCTCCACGCATGACACGGGCGTACCCCATCCACCCAAAGGCGATCAGAGCGATCATCACCCTGTCGAGACCCTGGCCAAGGATCGTGACCAACACCATCGCTGCCACAAGGAATGGCATCGTCATGAAGATGTCGACGATCCGCATCGTGACTTCGTCGAGGATCCCACCGTAGAATGCTGACAGGGAGCCGACGAGCACTCCGATCACGACAATAGCGCCGGTTACTACCAGTCCGACACGAAACGCTGTCCGCGTACCCCACAGGATACCGTAATACATGTCATACTGCCCGGTTGTGGTGCCTAGCGGGTGCCCAGGCCCTGGTGGCAGGGGTTCTTGTGCGTACGACGCTCGCGGTATCATGTACGGGTCTTGAGGATAGACTGGTGGCGCCAAGACTGGTGCGAGTATGGCTAGGATTGCGAACCCCGAGACCAAGAGGAGACCGACTAGGGCGCTAGGCGTCGTGAGTAGCCGACGCAGGACCCTGCTATCTCTCACACGACGAAATCCACTCACGACTACTCGGTGCAGCTCCATCGCCCCTCCCCTCTACTCTAGGCGAATGCGGGGATCAAGAAACGCGTACAGAACGTCGACTGCGAGGTTGGCAGCGACCATCAGGACCCCATTGAAGAGGGCAAAACCCAAGACAGCCGGGACGTCAAGTGTCAGGGCTGCCCTGGCAGCGAACCGACCGAGGCCTGGATAGTTGAAAATGGTCTCGGTGATGACCACCCCGCCCAAGAGGCCGGCAACCGTCATCCCAGCAAGGGTAACCACCGGGATCATCGCATTCCGCTTCGCATGCCGGCGTATGACAATGCTCTCCTGAAGGCCCTTCGCCCTTGCTGTCATGATGTAGTCTTGGCGCAGCGTCTCAAGCATGGACGAGCGCATCACTCGAAGGATCAACGCCCAAGAGATATATGACAGAGTTGCCACTGGAAGGATCAGGTGACGAAGGGCATCTCCTAGAATAGCCCAGTTCCTGTTCAGAAGTGCGTCGATCGTGTTCATCCCTGTGTACTGGACGAACTCGCCAGAGCGCATGATCGGTAGGGTCCAAGTGCTCAGTCGGCCAGGAGGGAACCACTGAAGGAAGCCGTAGAAGATCAACAGGAGAGTCAGGCCCATGACGAAAGTCGGGATTGACCACCCTGTGATGGAGATCAGTCGGGTTACCTGGTCTCCGATCTTGTTCTGATGAACTGCGGAAAACACACCTAGCCGGATGGCGAAGAACAGAATCGGTAGTACGGCCAACAGAGCCAGCTCGGCGGTGGCAGGCAGATACTTCAGCAAAGCCCGATGGACTTCCATCTGGGCAGACGGCGAGTAACCCAGGTTCCCCGTGAAGACGTTACGAAGCCAGTTGTAGTACTGGACCCATAGTGGCTGGTCGAGGCCATACTTGGTGAGAAGCGCTTGCCATCCCTCCGCGGTCTTGATGTGAGCCATCACGTTCTCGTTAACGTACAACGAAAGTCGCTTGTAGGGGTCGATGAGCTGCAACAGGCCAAAGATCAAGAGCGTCACACCTAGCAGGACAACAGGAAGCAGCAGGAATCGGCGGATGATGTACGACAGCATGTGTCCCTCGCTCAGCTAAGGGAAGGCGGAGCGGGTTCGCCCCGCTCCGCCATACTTGCCGCGTCCAAGGCTACTGCCTACCACTCCTTTACCTCGTGGGGGACAGTGGCCATTGCCGGATGGAGACCCGAACCCTCCGCAGGGGATCCATCGGGCGTCTTGGAGAGCACCCTCCAGTTAAACGCTGGGGAGAGAGTAGGGTTGTAAGTGAAGTCCCGGATCCACGTCCGCATCCAGCGTCGCGCCGTGCCCTCATCCAACATCAGGTTGAGAGCATTGTCGAGTGCTAGCTCCTGTATCTGCTTGTAGAGGTCGGCCCGAATGACTGGGTCGAGCTCCGTGGCAGCTTGCTCGATCAGCCGATCGATGGTGGCTGACACCGGTAGAACAGCGAAGCTTCCGCGCCCCCCAAACGTACCCTTGCTATGGTAGTACGGGAACGCGTAGTTGTCGGCATCTGGGTAGTCGGGAAGCCAGCCGATGTAGAACATCGTCATCCGCCGCGCGCGGTTGTCATCAAGATACTGGGGCCACGGAATCCCACGGACCTCGATCTTGAAGCGTGGGTCAATCTTCATGAACTCGTCGCGCAGCATCTCGCACGCGGTCTTCCGAGCATCGTTCCCGACGTTGTAATCAAGCCGCATGAAGAAGCCCTTCTCCCAAACTTGGCCGCCCCATGCCAGCTTCAGCTCCTCCACGGCCTTCTCGGGGTCGTAGAAGTATTTCCGCTCAGTGATCGCGTAGGGGAGTGCCGACGGAATGGAGGTCGCCGGGACTATGGATTCGCCCATCAGTACCGAGGAGACGTACGTCTCGTAGGGGAAGAGATAGGCAAAGGCCCTGCGAACATGCACGTCCTGGAAGAAGTCCGGCGGGATGCCGTTCCCATCGAGACGCCCGCTTCCGAGGCGGTCGTTGCCCTGAACGACCACATCCATGTTCGGGAGCATGCCACCGTTCGCTAGTGAGGGGAGGCGGTAGACGGTCCTAACACCGGGAGTTCCCTCGACTTGGTCCTTGTACTGAACAGGGATGGCGACGGCGTCGGCGTCACCATTGGCTAGCATCAGCCGCCGGTTCGTCCAGTTGTTGTCATAGATAACCTCAACCCGCTTCAGAGACGGCTTGACGCCCCAGTAGTCGTCGAACCGTTCCACCGAGAAACCGAGATCAGGGTCTGGCTCACCAACCAGCTTGAACGGTCCCGTGCCGTTTGCGACCCTGTACAGTGCCATCTGCTCCTTGGGTTCGTCATGCCAGGCAAGCCAGTTCTCCCGTTCCCCGTCCCAACCGCCATGGGCAATGGTGAATTCCTTGTTGATGATCGAGCACCACGATCCGGCCAGAATCTGGAAGAAGAACGGTGGAAGCGCAACAGACTCCATCACGACTACGTTGGGGTCACTGGGATCCACATAGACAGCGTTCATCACTGCATCGTAGGCTGCATCAGGCCCGTCAGTCTCGATGATCTCGTTGAGTTCGTACACGCCCAAGAGCGCGTACAGGATCATCCAGTTAGGTCCTGCTGTGGGGTCAGCAAGCATTGCCCGGCGCAAGGAGTAGACAACATCTTCTGCCGTCATGATGGACCCGTCATGGAATCTCACTCCCTGCCTGATGGGGAAGCGGATGACGGCGGACTTGTCGTCGTTGACCACAAGCAGACCATTGGCTACCGAAGGGACCTCGGTCGCCAACATCGGCACAATCTCAGTGGTGACAAGGTCATAGGTCACCAGGGTGTCGTAGATGTGGAACAGCGCCTCGCCGCTCGCGGTATCGTAGGCCCAGGCCGGGTCAAACGAGTCCCAGCCGGCGATTGTCACGTAGACGAAGGTCTCCGGGTCATAGCTCGCGCCAAGAGCTCCCACTGCCAGACCAAGGAGCGTGACTCCTCCCAAGAACAACAAAGCCAAGTTCCTCACAGTCCCCTCCTTTGCCTTTTGGACAAGCACCTATAGCCCGTGTACCAGTATGGGCCCCTACCTTGGCTGTAGTTTCGGCCATCACCTCCTCACCTGAATCACAACACCTCACTAGAGAAGCGAGTATAAGGCTCCTACCGTCTTCGTCAAGTGACGTCTCTTGGTGCGCCAGGAGACCGCCATCTCGCCGGTTGCCCCGTTGACAGTTCCCGCCTATCCTCAGCATGCCATCCTCGAGGCGAAGGGGGATATGTGGCGATCCTGATCGATGCGAGCACGCAGGTCCTCGTCCAGGGCATCACCGGGAGCGAGGGGGCGTTCCACACCCAGCAGATGGTGGCGTACGGGACGAAGGTCGTGGCGGGGGTCACCCCGGGCAAAGGGGGGACGGACCTCGACGGGATCCCGGTCTACGATTCAGTGGCCGAGGCAGCGGAAGCCCATCGGCTGGATGCCTCGGTCCTGTTCGTTCCGGCGGCGTTCGCCCCGGAGGCCCTCCTCGAGGCCGCGGCCGCCGGGATCCCCCTCCTCGTGTGCATCACGGAGGGGATCGCCCTCCACGCGATGCTCCGTACCTACCACCTCCTGCGGGCCTACCCCGTTCGCTTGATCGGCCCCAACTGCCCAGGGGTGATTTCCCCTGGGCAGGCGAAGGTGGGGGTCATCCCCCCCGCCGCGTTCACGCCCGGACCGGTCGGGATCCTATCCCGCTCGGGGACCCTCACCTACGAGATCGCCCACCATCTGTCGCAGGCGGGGGTCGGTCAATCGACGGTGGTGGGGATCGGAGGCGACCCGATCATCGGGAGCTCGTTCGTGGACCTCCTTCCCTTGTTCGAGGATGACCCCGAGACGGAGGCGATCGTGCTCGTGGGGGAGATCGGCGGGGGTGCGGAAGACGAGGCGGCTCAGTGGTGGGCGGAGAACGGGGCGAAGCCGCTTGTTGCCTACATCGCCGGCTTCTCCGCTCCCCCGGGGAAGAGGATGGGCCACGCCGGGGCGATCGTCACCGGTGGAGACGACACCGCCCAGGCGAAGGCGGAGCGGTTGGAGAGGGCGGGGATCCCTGTCGCCCGCACGCCGACCGAAGTTGCCCACCTGGTTCAGGAGGCGCTCCGGTGAGTCGAACCTTCGGCCTGGTCGGCCTCCCCAACGCGGGGAAGTCCACGATCTTCAACGCCCTCACCTCCGCTGGAGCCAAGGTCGAGGCGTATCCGTTCTGCACAATCGAGCCCCACCATGGAGTGGCGGCCGTCCCCGATGAGCGGCTGGACCAGCTCCACGCCCTGTTCCCCGAGAGGAAGAAGGTCCCGACGACGATCGAGGTCGTGGACATCGCCGGCCTGGTGGAGGGGGCTTCTCAGGGAGAGGGGCTGGGGAACCAGTTCCTCGCCGAGATCCGTGGGGTGGAGGCGATCCTCCACGTCGTGCGCTGCTTTGAGGACCCGGACATCGCCCATCCGATGGGGCCGCTCGACGTGCGGCGTGACATCCGGGTCGTGGAAGGGGAGCTCCTCGCCAAGGACCGGGAGACCCTGGAGCGGCGGCGGGAGCGGACGGCGAAGGCCGCCCGCACCGGGGACAGATCCGCCCAGGAGGAGGTCGCTTTCCTCGACCGCCTTCTCGATGCTGTGAACGGTGGGAAGCCGATCCGTGCTCTGTCCTTCTCGCCCCACGACCTTTCCTTCCTCCGCGACATCTCCCCCCTCACCTCCAAACCCGTCCTCTACGTGGCCAACGTCGGCGACGCCGGCGAGAACGAGCTGTCGCGGGCGGTGGGTGACGTTGCCCGTGAGAGCGGGGCGGGGTGGATCGTCATCCGGGGGAAGCTCGAGGCCGAGCTGGGGGAGGCGTGCGCCGACGAAGGGGAGCGGACGGCGTTCCTTCACGAGTACGGCCTGGCCGAGTCGGCCCTCGTGCGGTTGGTGCGCGAGGCGTACCGTCTCCTCGCCGTGATCACTTTCTACACGGTAGAGGGACCCGAGGTGCGGGCGTGGACCGTCCCTGCCGGAACAAAGGCTCCCGATGCCGGAGCGGCGATCCACACCGATTTCCGTGACCGGTTCGTCCTGGCGGAGGTGATGCACCTCCCCGACCTCCTCGCCGCCGGCTCCGAGCGTGCACTTCGGGAGACAGGCAAGATCCACCGCGCCGGCCGCGACTACACGGTCCAGGATGGGGACGTGATCCACTTCATCTCCGCCTGATGGCGACGGTCGCCCTCCTCCTCGCCAGCGCGGTGTGGGGGTGGACGTTCGTCCTGGTGAAGGGCGCGCTCCAGGACGTGGGTCCGCTGTGGTTCCTTTCCCTGCGGTTCGGCGTGGCGACCCTCCTTGCGGTGCCCCTTCTCCTCGGGCGGCGGGGGTCCCGCTCCGGGCGCAACTGGCGCTGGGGAGCGATCCTGGGGCTAGCCCTGTTCGGAGGGTACTTCCTCCAGACGTGGGGGCTTGTGTACACCACGGCCCAGAAGTCGGGGCTGATCACGGGATTGTCCGTGGTCCTCGTCCCGGTGGTGGCGTGGGGGTTTGGACACAGTCCTCCCGTGCGGATCTGGGTTGGGGTCGCGCTCGCGGGAGGAGGGGTGGCCCTGCTCGCGTTGGGTGGAGAGTCCCTCGCCGGTGGGGCGTGGTTCGGGGACCTCCTCACCGCGTTCTGCGCGGTTGCGTTCGCGATTCACCTTGTCCTCCTCGACCGCTACGCCAAGGCCGGCGACCCCCGGGCCCTCCTCCTCCCGCAGGTCGCCGTGGTGGCCATCCTCTCCCTGGCGGGGGCGGGGGGGACGGAGGAGGTCACGTTCGCGCTTTCGTCCCAAGTGTGGATTGCGGTGGGGGTGACCGCTGCCCTCGCCACGATCGGCGCGTTCGCCCTCGTCCTGTGGGCCGGACGCCGGGCCACGGCTCCACGCATGGCGGTGCTCTTGGCCATGGAGCCCGTGTTCGCTGCTCTGTTCGGTTGGTGGCTTCTCGGGGAGCGGCTCCATCCCCTGCAGGCCTTGGGCGCGGCCCTCGTGTTGGCCGGGATCCTATCCCAGCGCTCCTGATCGGCGTTCCGTTGACGCCCCCCCTCGATCGGACGATACTTGGCAGCGGAGGGATGTCCGAACGGCAAGGAGCCGGTCTCGAAAACCGGTACGGCCCCAAAGGCCTTCGGGGTTCGAATCCCCGTCCCTCCGCCAGAAGGACAGTCGGAAGTCACGAGTCGCAAGTCAGCAAGCCGATCGGACTTGAAACTCGCGACTTTTCAGAGAGGCGGTTGGTTTTCCGACTCGTGGACTTTTGACTTGCGGACTCTAGACTTGGGACTGTGTTGACGCGCCCGTAGCTCAGGGGATAGAGCGCTGCCCTGCGGAGGCAGAGGCCGCAGGTTCAAATCCTGCCGGGCGTAGAGCTAGAGGGGTGTGCGCCCCTTGAGGGCACGCCCCAGCGTCAGCTCGTCGGCCGATTCGAGGTCCCGCCCCACGGGGATCCCATGGGCGAGCTGGGACACGGTCACCCCAAGCGGCTTGAGGGCCCGCAAGAGGTGCATCGCGGTGATGTCCCCTTCCAGCTTTGGTTCCAGGGCAAGGATCACCTCGCGGACCCCACCCCGCTTCACCCGCTCCACGAGTGACTCCACGGCGAGGTCCTCCGGCCCGATGCCCTGGCTGGGCGAGACGAGTCCCCCCAGGACGTGGTAGCGGCCTCGGTACTCCCCGGTCTTCTCGAGGTGGGGGATCTCCCACGGCCGGGCGACGACGCAGATCGTCTTCCCCTCGCGCTTGGGGTCGCGGCAGATCGCACAGGGACCGTCGGTGGCGAAGTTCCCGCACTGCGGACAGCGGGTGATCCGATCCAGGCCGGCGAGGGCCGCTGCGAGCCGCTTCCCTTCCTCGGGCTTGGCGAGGAGGAAGAACGCGATCCGCTCCGCAGACCGGCGGCCGATCCCCGGAAGGCGGGACAGGGCGGCGAGGAGCTCCTCGAGGGGCTCGATCATGGGCCGAACCCGGGGGGCAGGAGCCGCGTCAGGGGGGCCATCGTCTGTTGGGCCATCTCCTTGGCCTTCGCTTGAGCCTCGCGGACCGCTGCCACGACGAGGTCCGCAAGGAGGTCCACTTCCTCGGGGCGGGCCACTTCAGGAGAGATCTCGACCCGCACCAGCTCCCCGTGCCCGGTCACCACGGCCTTCACCACGCCCCCGCCCGCCGTCGCCTCCACCTCCGTCTCGGCGAGCTTCCGCTGGTTCTCCGCAATCTCGGCCTGCAGCCGTTGTGCCTCCTTCATCACCCTCCGCAGATCACCTGCTCCCATCGTCACCCTCCCGTAGGATTCTGCCCTCCAGGGCCTCGGCGAGGATCCGCGCCCCCTCCTCGAGCGTCGGCCTGTGGTTCCCCCCGGCCCAGGCCAGCTGCACGGCGAGGAGGGGGTCGAAGAACTTGTGCGCCGTGGCTTCCACGTAGCTGCGGACCGCGGGATCGAGGAGCGACTCGTAGTGGTATCCACAATCGGGGGGGAGGCGGATCGTGAGGAGGCCATCGGCCCACGTCACCTCCGCTGGGGAAAGGAACGCCGCTACAGCAGTCCTCTCCGCGAGCATGGACTCAAGCATCGCCCGCCACGCTGCGGTCAGGGGAGCGGCGGGCTTCGCCTCCGGGGCCTCTGGTGTGCCTCCCCCCAATGGCGGGGGAGGGGAAGAGGGAGCAGCGGCGGAGGGGGGCAGGCTTGCCTCCCGCGTGGGGGCCGGGCGTGGCTCACCCCGCTGCGGGGGACCGCACAGGGCCACGATCGCCATCTCCACATGGAGGCGGCGCGAGAACGCCCGGCCCAGTTCCCCCCTGAGTTCAATCAAGCTCCGGGCGATCGGGATCAGGCCGGGTTCACCGGCGATGATCCGGTCCCGGGCCCGGGTCGCTGCCTCCTCGAGAAACAGGGCCAGATCCCGCCCTCGCGTGGAGAGCTCGGCCACGATGGCAAGTGCCCGATCCGCATCGCGACCAGCCAGGGCGTCGAGAAACCCGTCCACCTGCGATAGGGGGGGAAGCCCGAGGAGGTCGACCACCGCCTCCTCGGTCACCTCCCCGGCTTGGCCAAGCTGGTCGAGGACGACGAGGGCGTCCCGCAGCGCGCCGCGGCTGCGCCGGGCGATGAGCTCGGCCGTCGCCGGAGCGAGAACGATCCCCTCCGCCTGCGCGACCGCGGCCAGCGCGCGGGCGATCGCGTCCTCGGCGATCGGCTGGAACTCGAACGCCTGGCAGCGGGAGATCACGGTGGCCGGTACCTTGTGGGGCTCGGTGGTGGCGAAGATGAACAGAACGTGGGGCGGCGGCTCCTCGAGGGTCTTGAGAAGGGCGTTGAACGCCTCCCCGGTCAGCATGTGGACCTCGTCGATGATGTACACCTTGTACCGGCTCCCCGCCGGGACGTAGGCCACTTCCTCGCGCAGCCGTCGGATCTGATCCACCCCTCGGTTCGATGCCCCGTCGATCTCCACCACATCGAGGGACAGGCCCTTCAGGATCCGCTGGCACGACTCGCACCGGTTGCAGGGCTCCCCTTCCTCCGGGCTGAGGCAATTCGCCGCCCGGGCGAGGATCCGCGCCACCGAGGTTTTGCCCACCCCGCGCTGGCCGGAGAGGAGGTAGGCATGGCCGAGCTTCCCTCCGGCCACAGCGCGGCGGAGGGTGGCCACCACCAGGTCCTGGCCCACCACCTCCCGGAACCGCTGCGGGCGGAACCTTCGGTACAGGGAGAGGCGGTCAGTGGGTTCGGTCATGGACGGGGGGAGGATAGCGGATGAGGCGGGGGAAAAAAAGGATCCAGGCGGCGACCTACTCTCCCGGGCCGTTACCAGCCCAGTACCATCGGCGCTGGAGGGCTTAACTGCCGGGTTCGGGATGGGACCGGGTGTTTCCCCTCCGCCATCTGCCGCCTGGAATCTCCAAACCGACCTTGAGAAGTGAATAGAGCGTCCGCTACGCAAGCCGATCGGGCGATTAGTACCGCTCGGCTCCACCCGTTACCGGGCTTTCACCTGCGGCCTATCAACCTCCTGGTCTCGGAGGGCCCTTACATGGGGAGGCCTCATCTTGGGGTCAGCTTCGAGCTTAGATGCCTTCAGCTCTTATCCGGTCCGGGCTTAGTTACCCAGCGATGCCCTGGGTAGGACAACTGGTACGCCAGCGGCCCAGCCGCTCCGGTCCTCTCGTACTGAGAGCGGACCCCCTCAAGCCTCCTGCGCCCACGGTAGATAGGGACCAACCTGTCTCACGACGGTTTGAACCCAGCTCATGAACCCCTTTAACGGGCGAACAGACCGACCCTTGGGACCTGATACAGCCCCAGGATGGGGTGAGCCGACATCGAGGTGCCGAACACCGCCGTCGATGTGAACTCTCGGGCGGTACTAGCCTGTTATCCCCGGGGTAACTTTTGTCCGATGATCGCTGGCCCTCCCACGAGGAAGCCAGCGGGTCACTAGGACCGGCTTTCGCCTCTGCTCGGCTTGTAGGCCTCGCAGTCAAGCCCCCTTCTGCCCTTGCACTCACCGGCTGATCGCTAACCAGCCTGAGGGGACCTTTGTGCGCCTCCGTTACTCTTTGGGAGGCTGCCGCCCCAGCAAAACTGCCCACCTAGCGCGGTCCCGCTGCCGCTGCGAACGGCGTGCGGTTAGGGCCTCAACAGCTGCAGGGTGGTATTCCAAGGTCGGCTCCGCCTGGGCTGGCGCCCAGGTTTCACAGCCTCCCACCTATCCTCTACAGCAGATGCCGAGACCCAACGCCAAGCTGCAGTAAAGCTCCACGGGGTCTTTCTGTCCCACCGCGGGTCACGGGAATCTTCACCCGTGCTTCGAGTTCACCGAGCCCCTCGTCAAGACAGCGCTCAAGTCGTTGTACCTTTCATGCGCGTCGGAACTTACCCGACAAGGAATTTCGCTCAGATCTGTTACTTTCGGGCCTTCGCCCTACTGACCTGCGTGGTGCAGGCGAGTGAGGCTTTCGCCTCACTTCCTCCGGTCGCCCGGAGGCTCGGACTGTATCTTCACCCCCGCAGGGTGCTCGGCGCACAGTCTCTGAGGAAACTGAGATTCGAGGCCGAACGTTCATCTGGCCGGCAATCGCTCGGATCTGTTCGAGCCCTTCGCTTGACAAGTGCCGCCGCTCTTCCATCAGCTGCACCACTTGAACAAAGCGCTTGAACTCTTCGGCCTTTGCAGCTCGCAGTTCATTCCGCTGAAAGAACGGGATGATGCTCCTCCGCAGGTCTTCCAGCGATCGGACGCAGTAACGGAACACGTCCTCGTTGTGATTGTCGTACCGCCGATTGCGGTAGATACGACCGCAGCCGAAGAACTCGTGAAGGGCTTGCAGCGCCCCACGACCTCGCGCTCCCTGAGTCACGACGAACTCAGGAAACACTTGCCAGCCACTGGCTGTTGTCGGGTTTCGGAAGATGCCAATCGAGAAACATCCCTCTCCATCGACAAATCCTGCGACCCAGCCTTCCAACCTCAGTCTTTCCTGCTGATTGTCCGCACCCATCGCATTATCACCCCCCGGATCCAACTCTGAGGGTAGCGTGGGATGCTAACCGGAGTTCCCAGCATATAGCCGAGTTTTACTAAGGCTCGCGACGGAACCTTAGGACCGTTATAGTTACGGCCGGCCTTCACCGGGGCTTCAGTTCAGGGCTTGCACCCCTCTCCTTGACCTACCGGCAGTGGCCAGGTTTCAGCCCCTATACGTCCCCTTTCGGGTTAGCAGGGACCTGTGTTTTTGGTAAACAGTCGCTTGAGCCGTTTCTCTGCGGCCCTCCAGGCCACCTTACGGCAACCCAGAGGGCGCCCCTTGTCCCGAAGTTACGGGGCCATTTTGCCGAGTTCCTTGACGAAGGTTAGCTCGCCCACCTTTGGATACTCTCCTCGCCCACCGGTGTCGGTTTGCGGTACGGACTCCAGACCAGCTGGCTAGGGGCTTTTCTCGGCCGCTGAAGGGGCCTCCCTTCGCCCCTTACGGGGCTCGCCATCGCGCCTCGCCTCCTCGCCTCCCCCCGCCCGAAGGCGGTCCAGAGACGGTTTCGAGGAGGCGGATTTGCCTACCCCCTCTGACTTGGCACTTGGACAGGTGTAACCGTGAACCTGCGGAGGATCTCCTGCGGCGTCCCCCCTTCGCTCGTAGCGCGGGTCCGGAGGGGCCGGAATGTTGACCGGCTGTCCATCACCTACGCCTTTCGGCTTCGGCTAAGGCCCGCCTAACCCTGGGTGGATAAGCCTTCCCCAGGAAACCTTGGGCATTCGGTGGATGGGATTCTCACCCATCTCTCGCTACTCATGCCGGCATTCTCTCTTCCGCTTCGTCCACCGGGTCTCGCGGCCCGGCTTCGACCTACGGCGGAATGCTCCCCTACCGCGGGGTCCCGAAGGACCCCACCCACAGCTTCGGCACCAGGCTTAGCCCCGGTACATCTTCGGCGCGCGGTCGCTAGACTGGTGAGCTATTACGCACTCTTTGAAGGATGGCTGCTTCTAAGCCAACCTCCCAGCTGTTTATGCGATCACACCGCCTTGCCCACTTAGCCTGGATTTGGGGGCCTTAGCTGGTGGTCTGCGTTGTTTCGCCCTCGACGACGGAGGTTATCCCCCGCCGTCTCACTCCCACGGAACGGCGTACCGGTATTCGGAGTTTGAATGAGGTCGGAGGTTGCCCCCCTTCCCCAGCCAGCACTCTACCCCCGGCCGCCTCTGGCGTGAGGCTGACCCTAGAGCCATTTCGGGGAGAACCAGATATCACCAAGTGCGATTGGCTTTTCACCCCTACCCACAGGTCATCCCAAGGCGTTGCACGACCTACGGGTTCGGACCTCCGTACGCGGTCAAGCGCACTTCATCCTGCCCATGGGTAGATCACCTGGCTTCGGGTCTGTACCTCGTGACTAGACGCCCTGTTCGGACTCGCTTTCGCTACGGCTCCGCCCCAGAAGGGCTTAACCTCGCCACGAAGCACAACTCGCCGGCTCATACTGCAAAAGGCACGCGGTCACCCGCTCTCCACCCCTTGCGAGGTGGGTTGCGGGCTCCCACTGCACTGTAGGCGGACGGTTTCACGTTCTATTTCACTCCCCTCCCGGGGTCCTTTTCACCTTTCCCTCGCGGTACTGGTGCACTATCGGTCAGTCGTTGGTATTTAGCCTTGGAGGGTGGTCCCCCCAGCTTCGCGCCGGATTTCACGTGTCCGACGCTACTCGGGATGATGACCAGGAAGGGCCTTCCCTTTCGCCTACGGGACTATCGCCCTCTTCGGTCGCCCTTTCCAGTGACTTTGCTGGCTGTTCGGCTAGAGACGGCCTTTGTAACTTCCCGAGGCCTCCACAGTGACCTCCGTCATCATCCCACAACCCCGCATGGGCAACGGCTGTGGCCTTGCACCCACGCGGTTTGGGCTCCTCCCCGTTCGCTCGCCGCTACTAGGGGAATCTCGGTTGATTTCTTCTCCTCCCGCTACTGAGATGTTTCACTTCGCGGGGTTCGCCTCCAGGGCTTAGTTGGGTTTTTCGGCCCTGGATGCTGAGCCTCAACGGCCCAGCGGGTTTCCCCATTCGGGCATCCTCGGATCGTAGCCTGCTCAGCGGCTCCCCGAGGCTTCTCGCAGCTAGCCACGCCCTTCATCGCCCTCGACTGCCAAGGGATCCCCCGTCCGCCCTTACCATGCTTACGTAGCAGACGCTCTATTCACTTTTCAAGGACCGGATTGTCTTCCACAAGTATAGCACTCCCCCTGCCCAGGGCAAGGGGTCACGACCAAGCCAGGATTATACCGAGGGAGGGGAGGGCCGCAACCCCGGCCAGGGGGTGACCTGGTTCTCGGGCCACAACCCCTCGATATCGTAGAAGGCGCGAACCTCGTCCTGAAAGACATGCACAATGAAGTCGCCGTAGTCGAGGAGCGCCCACTTCCCTTCCCGCACCCCCTCGATGTGGCGGGGGGCGAGGGGCATCTTCGCAAGGAGCTCGTTGCAGAGGGCCCTCACATGGACCGGGTTCTCCCCGCTGGCGATGAGGAAGTACGAGGTGGGGATGGACGACCCTCCCACGTCGACCACGGTTAGGCGGGCCCCCTTCTTCGTGGCGATGAGGGCCGCTGCCCGGTCGAGGAGCTCCCGCTCAGGGGTAGACATCGAATCCTGCCCCCAGGATCAAGATCACGTCCACGTCCTCTGGCCACCCCCCCACTCGGGCGAGGTCGAACTCGCGATCGGTCTGGACCTGGACCCCGGCCTGGACGTTCGCGGGGAGGACGTCGAGGAGGGCGCGGCCCTTGGCCCGGTCCTCCTCCCGCACCACGAGGTGGGTGCGAGGGTAGTTGGACCGATCGGCATCCGCCGTGCCCACCACCTGGAACCCGCGGTCAGCGAGCCACCCCCCGGTCCTCGCGGCGAGGAGCTTCATCCCGGTGCCATTGAGGACGAGCACGCGGATCTCGTCCCGGGTGAGGAAGGATGGCCCGCCCCCGATGGACTGGACGAGTCGACGGAGGCGAACGAGGTCGGGGGCGCGGTCTTCCCCCCCATCAGGTCGGAGCACGGTGGGGACGATGGTGAACATGACTCGGTCCGGGGAGAGATCTCCGAGGGCCCGCGCCAGGTCTAGGGCCTCCCCCAGGGAGAGGTTCGTCTGCACTGCGCTCCAAACCCTCTCGACCGTCGCACGGCCGAGAGGAGCGGCCCGCAACCGGTTCAGGGAGGCGCGCAGGAGGTCGTGGTGGCGCGTGAGCCGCCCCTCCTCGCTGCCGTCCTCGTAGCGCACGAAGTCCAGGGCGGTCGCCCCGTCGAACGTATGCTGGCCGGGGGGGATGTCGATGAACAGGTTTCGGGAACGGTCTTGGTACACGAGGCGGGCCTCCACGGCGAGCTCCACACCCCCGATCGCGTCAACCACCTCGCGGAATCCAGCGGCATCCACGACCACCCAGTACGGTAGGGCAATCTCGAACAGCAAGTTCAGGCGGTGGGCCAGCCCGGCGACCCCTTCGGAGGCGTACAGGGCGTGGAGCGGCCTCCACCCGCTGGCCGTGGGCCACACGAGGTTGCGAGGGATGCTGATCCAGGTCGCCTTGCCCCCCGGCTGAAGGAAGGCCAGGGATACGGCCTCGGCCTCCATGCCCCCCTCGTCCACGCGGACGACGAGGATGGAGATGGGGGCCCCTTGGCGGAGCGTCCGCGCGACCTCGGTCTGGGAAAGCAGGATGAACAAGGTCACGGCCACGCCGGTCAGGATCAACCCCACGCCAACCGCTGCCCGTCGCATCGCAGGTAGAGAGTAGCCAGAGGGAGGGAGTGCCGTCAAACGGGCGGTTGACAGCGGCCGGCTGCCGGGTACGCTCGCTGGCGATGGTCCGGCATGATCCATACGTGGCTTTGGCTCGCTCGGCGATCGCGGCGTACGTGAACGAGGGCCGGCGCATCTCCCCCCCGCCCGATCTCCCCCCGGAGCTCACTTCCCTCCGCGGAGGGGTGTTTGTGTCCATCAAGAAGGGGGGGGCGCTGCGGGGGTGCATCGGTACCTACGAGCCGAGCGAGGAGAACCTCGCCGAGGAGGTCATTGCCAACGCGATCCGTGCTGCCACCCAGGACCCGCGGTTCCCCCCGGTGCGAACCGAGGAGCTGCCGCAGCTCGACGTATCGGTGGATGTCCTTTCTCCCATCGAACCGTGCACCGCGGCGGACCTCGACCCACGGCGGTACGGGGTGATCGTGGAGAGCGGGTGGCGACGGGGGCTCCTCCTCCCCGACCTCCCCACGGTGGACACGGTCGAGGAGCAGCTCCGGATCGCGAGGATGAAGGCCGGCCTCTCTCCGGACGAGCCGTGTCGGCTGTGGCGGTTCACGGTGGAGAGGCACGCCGCATGAGCGTGACCGATCACACGCTGGGGTGCCGGGTCAACCAGTACGAGTCCCACCTCCTCGCGGAGAAGCTGCAGGCGGTGTCGGACCGAGCCCTGGTCCACGTGGTGAACACCTGCACCGTGACCGCCCTCGCCGACCGCAAGTCGCGTCAGCTCGTGGCTCGCCTTCGGCGCGAGCACCCGACGGCGCTCATCGTGGCCGTGGGGTGCGGGGTTCGGGGGGGCGAAGAGAGGTTGCGGGCGGCGGGGGCAGATCTCCTCATGGAGAACAGGGACAAGATGCGCCTCGTCGAGGCGATCGAACTCTTCCTCCAGGGGAGGACGGGGGAGGGGAACGGGGGGTGGGCAACCCTCGATGAGGAGCGCCTCTCCGGGGCCGAGCCCCGCGTGCGGGCCGTGCTCAAGGTCCAGGACGGGTGTACCGTCGGGTGCACGTTCTGCCGAACGTGGCAGGTGCGGGTTCGGCTGCGGAGCAAGACCCCCCAGGCAGCGCGGGCCGAAGCGGAATCCCTCGCGCGAGCCGGCCATCGGGAGATCGTCCTCGTGGGGGTCAACCTCGCTCAGTACGGAGAGGACCTCCCTTCGCGGCCGTCGCTCATCGACCTCCTCGAGGCCCTGCTTGAAGTAGCGGGGGTTCGATATCGTCTCTCCTCCCTCAGCCCGGATGGGCTCACCGACGGGCTCATCGCGCTGTTCGCTCGAGAGCGGCGCCTCTGCCCCTACCTCCACCTCCCCCTCCAGTCGGGGGACGATGCGATCCTGGAGAGGATGGGACGGCCCTACACCGTGGCCGAGTACCTCGACCGTGCACGCGCGTTCCGCGCAGCGGTCCCCGGAGCGACCCTCGGCGCGGACGTGATGGTGGGGTTTCCGGGGGAAGACGAAGCGGCGTTCGCGCGCACCGTGGACGCCCTCGCCGCCCTCGAGCCCCTCAACCTCCACCTGTTCCGGTTCTCCCCCCGGCCTGGCACGGCTGCGGCGCGGATGGCACCGCGCGTCCCTCCACGGGAGGCCGCCCGGCGCGCGGCTCGGCTCGCGGCTCTCGCCGACGGCTGGTCGGAAGCAGCCCAGGAACGGTTCCTGGGGGCCGAGGTCGGGGTGGCGGTGGAGGAGAAGCAGGGACACTTGGCATGGGGACGGAGCGAGAACTACCTCTGGGTGGAGGTGCGGGGACGGGGGGCCATACGGGGTACAATCGTCCCAGCCCGCCTCGTGGAACGCGGGGATGGGCGTCTCGTGGGGGTGATGGTGGATCGCACGGAGAACGGCTGAGATCGAGCTGGGGAGCCACGACGTGGCCGTGGGGGTGTTGGGCCAGTACAACCGCAACCTGAGGCTGATCGGGGATTCTTTCGCGGAGGTCCACATCATGGCGCGGGGGGACCGGATCGAGCTCGAGGGTGAGGAGAAGGAGGTCCGGCAGCTGGAGCGGCTGCTCGGGAAGCTCGTGGAGGTGGTGAAGGGCAACCACCATCCCACCTCGGACGAGGTCCGGTACCTCATCTCCCAGGTCAAGGATGGGGAGGACCTCGCCGGGCTCCTCACCGACGTCGTCCAGATTACGCACTGGGGCGAGGCGATTCGCCCCAAGACCGCGGGCCAGCGCCAGTACGTGCAGGCGATCCGGGACAACGATGCCGTGTTTGCGATCGGCCCGGCGGGCACGGGGAAGACCTACCTCGCCGTGGCGATGGCCCTCGGGTACCTCAAGCGCGGCCAGGTGAAGCGGATCGTCCTCACCCGACCGGCGGTGGAAGCCGGGGAGCAGCTGGGGTTCCTCCCCGGCGACATCTTCCAGAAGGTCAACCCCTACCTCCGACCCCTCTACGACGCGATCTACGACATGATCCCCGCGCTCGAGCTCGACAAGCACATCCAGAACGGACGGGTGGAGATCGCGCCCTTGGCGTTCATGCGTGGGCGGACCCTCAACCACGCGTTCGTGATCCTCGACGAGGCCCAGAACACGACCCATACCCAGATGAAGATGTTCCTCACCCGGCTCGGGTTCGGATCGAAGGCGGTCGTGACAGGGGACATCACCCAGGTCGACCTTGAGGGCCGGCCGTCGGGCCTGGCCGAGGTGGGGCAGATCCTGTCCGGGATCCCGGGGATCGCGATCGTCCACCTCGACCGGCGGGACGTCGTCCGCCATCCCCTGGTGAAGGCGATCATCGAGGCCTACGAGCGGACGGAGAAGGAACGGGGGGCCGCGGGCGAGGGTCAGGGCTAGCCATGCCGGTGCCCGACGAGGTCCGGACGAGGGCGGAGGCGCTCCGGGCGGAGATCCGCCGTCACGATCACCTCTACCACGTCCTCGACCGGCCCGAGATCACGGACGCCGAGTACGACGAGCTGTTCCGTGAGCTCGTTTCCCTCGAGGAGGCGTACCCAGAGCTCGTCACCCCCGACTCCCCCACCCAGCGGGCCGGGGCCCCTCCGGCGGAGGAGTTCCGCCCGGTGCGGCACAGCGTACCCATGCTTTCGCTGGCGAACTGCTTCTCGACCGAGGAACTCGACGAGTGGGTGGAGCGGGTGCGGCGCATCCTCGGCCGCGACCCGTCGGGGTACGTGTGCGAGCCGAAGCTCGATGGGTTGTCGGTGGAGCTTGTGTACGAGGACGGGGTGTTCGTCGTCGGCTCCACCAGGGGCGACGGCCGGGTGGGGGAGGATGTGACCGCGAACCTGCGCACGATGAAGCAGGTCCCCCTCCGTCTCTTCCCGCACCAGGGCCGCGTCCCGGCGCTTCTCGAGGTGCGGGGCGAGGTGTACATGGAGCGGGAGGCGTTCCTGCGCCTGAACGAGGACCGGGCCCGGCGCGGGGAGCCGGAGTTCGCCAACCCGCGCAACGCCGCTGCGGGGAGCCTTCGCCAGCTCGACCCGTCCGTCACCGCGACCCGCCCCTTGAAGCTCTTCTGCTATCACGTGGGTCGGGTCGAGGGGATCACGATCGAGAGCCAGGTCCAGCTTTTGAGGACCCTGCCCGAGCTGGGCCTGCCGGTGAACCCCCTGTGGCGGCTGTGCCGGGACCGGGGTGAGGTGATCGCGTTCCACGCCGAGGTCCTCGCCAGGCGTGCTGAGCTTCCCTACGCCACGGACGGGGTGGTGGTGAAGGTGGACCTGTTCGCGGAGCGGAAGGTCCTGGGCGAGGTGAGTCGGGCCCCGCGATGGGCGATCGCCTACAAGTTCCCCGCCGCGGAGGCGGTGACCCGGGTGCGGGAGATCGTGGTCCAGGTGGGGAGGACCGGTACCCTGACCCCGGTGGCCGTGCTCGATCCGGTCGAGGTATCCGGGGTTACCGTGTCGCGGGCCACCCTCCACAACGAGGACGAGGTGCGGCGCAAGGACGTGCGCGTGGGGGACTGGGTCGTGGTGCGGCGAGCGGGGGAGGTGATCCCGGAGATAGTGCGTTCGCTGCCCGACCGTCGCACGGGGGAGGAGCGGGGGTTCCGCATGCCCACCCGCTGCCCGTCCTGCGGCGGGCCGGTGACGCGTCCGGAGGGGGAGGTCGCGCACCGGTGCGAGAACGTGTCCTGCCCAGCCCGGATCAAGGAGTCGCTGCGTCACTACGCGTCCCGGAGGGCGATGGACATCGCCGGCCTGGGGGAGAAGCTCGTGGACCGCCTCGTCGAGGGAGGACTCGTGCGTCGGATCCCCGACCTCTACCGCCTGCGGGCCGAGGACCTCGTGGAGGTGGAGCGGATGGGGGAGAAGTCGGCCCACAACCTCCTCCAGGAGATCGAGCGCTCGAAGGGACTGCCGTTGGCCCGGCTCATCTTCGCCCTCGGGATCCGCCACGTGGGGGAACGGGCCGCTGAGCTCCTCGCGGCGCGGTACCCTTCGTTGGAGGAGCTCGCCAGCGCCGAGATTGAGGAACTGCAGGAAACCTCCGGCATTGGCCCTCAGATCGCGCAGAGCGTTGTCGGTTTCTTCCGGAACGAGGAGAACCGCCGGCTGGTGGAGAAGCTCGCCGCGTGCGGCGTGGCCCCGCGGGCGGAACGCCCCCCCACGGGCCCCCTTGCGGGGAAGGCGTTCGTGTTCACGGGAACCCTGTCCGCTTTCACCCGTGCTGAGGCAGAAGCGATCGTGCGTTCCTTGGGAGGGCGGGTTGCGTCGAGCGTGTCGCGCCAGGTGGACTACGTGGTCGTTGGGGAGGATCCGGGGGAGAAACTCGCCCGGGCGCGCGCGCTGGGGATCCCTGTTCTGACCGAAAGTGAGTTCCGCGCCCTCACCGGCCGCTAGAGGTCGGTGATGAGCTTGCGGTAGAACTGGAGGGCCTTCTCCCCCCACGCCTCCTTGAGGCGCTTCAACGCCCGCTCCTCGAGCTGCCGGGCCCGCTCGCGGGACACCCCGAGGGCTTTCCCCACCTCGGCCAGGGTGAGGGGGCTCTCCCCCGCCAGTCCGTACCGCCAGCGGAGGAGCTGGGCATCGCGAGGAGGCAGCCGATCCACGATCGCCATGAGCTCCTCCTGGAACAGCATCGCCAGGGCGGCCCGTTCCGGGCCGGCTGCCGATTCGTCAGCGACGATCTCGTCGAGCGTCTCCAGCCCCTCGTCGGCGGCGAGCGGGCTGTCGAGGGAGACGACGTCACCCACGGTGCGCTCCAACCGCTCGATCCGATCGAGGGTCATCCCCGGGGCGACCATGTGATCGCCCCATTCTTGGACCTCGTCCGCGCCGAAGCTCGCCCGGAGGCGGTGGAAACGGACGATCGCCCGGAACAGGTGGACGGGGATCCGGATCAGCTGGGCATGACGTTCGATCGCCGACCCCATCGCCTGGCGGATCCACCACCGAGCGTAGGCGGACAGGCGCACGCCCCGCGTCAGGTCGAACCGGTCCACGGCCTCGACGAGGCCAATGTTCCCCTCCTGGATCAAGTCCACGAGGTCCAACCCCACATCGCCGTACTCGCGAGCCATGGACACCACCAGCCGGAGGTGGGACACGATCAGCCTCTCACGCGCTCCCCGGTCGCCGTCGCGCATCCGCAGGGCAAGCGCCCGTTCCTCGTCCTCCGTGAGGAGGGGGATGCGCGCCACCTCGGCGAGGTAGATGGACAACGCATCGGCCTCGTCCTGCTCCCTTCCCTCGTCGAGGAACGCGATCTCCTGCTCGGGTATGTCCATGGTTCGTCCCGGGCGGAGTGTACCGGGGACCGCGCGGCCGCGTCCAGGGTCTTGCCTTTCTCCTCTCCCCGGCTATACTCAGTCTTGCAGGACCGTGCGAAATGCAGCACCGCCGTGGCTGCTCGGGGTTTCCCCAGCGCAGCGAAGAGGGGCTCATGTAGACGGTCGAAATGCAAGGAAAAAGGGGGGAAAACCGAATGGCCACTGGCAAGGTGAAGTGGTTCGACGACTCGAAAGGGTACGGCTTCATCGAGCAGGATGGGGGCCCGGATGTGTTCGTCCATTTCTCGGCGATCAGCATGCCCGGGTTCAAGAGCCTGCGCGAGGGACAAGTCGTGGAGTTCGACGTAGAACAGGGCCCGAAGGGCCCGCAGGCGAAGAACGTCACGCCGCGGTAGCGATCGCGGTCTTCGGAGTGGGGAGGCCCTGGGCAACCAGGGCCTTTCTGTTCGTTGGGGTCAGCGCGGAGGGCCCTCCGGGGCGGGCGAAGCATCCGCAGTGAGGATGATCACCCGCTCCGGCTCAACGTACAGGGTCCCTCCCGCGACGTGGAACGAACGGGTGCCCTCGGACGTCGTCACCCGCAGCGGGGCAGGGGCGAGGGCGAACACAGCAGGGGCATGGCCGGGGAGGATCCCAAACCACCCCTCGTGGCTTCGGGCGTAGACCGCGGTCGCCTCGCCCGAGAACACCACGCGCTCGCAGGACAGGATTCGGCACTCCACGAGAGGACTATAGCCCGCTGGGGGGCGCGGCGCTACCGGGTGAGCTGGGCCTCACGGAACGTGTGGAGAAGGGCGATCCCCTGGGCGAGGTCCTCCCTCGCGAGTCGGAGCCGGGGGAGGGCCGCCACGGGCAGCCGGGCCAGGGCGTCGAGGGACCGCCACAGGTGGGGCGGGATCTCTTCCCCTCTCCCTCCGCAGCGGCCACAGAGGAGCCCTCCCTCCCCAGGAGCCCACGCCAGGTCCTCCGTCCCCCCGCAGCGGACGCAGCCGGAGAGGTGGGGAGCCAGGCCTGCCGCGGCGAGGAGCCGCAGGGTGAAGGCCACGGTGAACACGTCGGGCGCCAACCCCTCGTCGAGAGCGGTGAGGAACTCCAGGGTCAGGGCGTAGGGGCGGTCGTCGGGCGCGCCGCGGGGGACGAGGGCCACCACCCAGTCCAGTGCGGCGAGGGCAGTCGTCGCCCGCTCGAGGTCCCCGCGGACGCGGGGGAAGGTCCGGACGAGGCTCGCCTCCTTGAGGAGGTGCAGCCCGCGGCGCCGGTAGTGGATCACGTCCACCACGTGCAGAGGGTCCAGCACGGCCCCGGTTGAGTGCTCCAAGCGGCGGGCACCCTTCGCGAGCACGTCCAATCGGCCGCGCGGGGTCAGGAGGACTGCGATCCGGTCCGTCTCCGCGTGATCCTGGGTCCGGAGGACGATCCCCCGATCGCGTGCGAGCTCAGCCACGGTCTAGTCAGGGGCGCCGGCGAGGATCTGGACGCTCTTCGAGGCGCCGATGCGGCTGGCGCCGGCCTCAATCATGCGCAGCGCCGTCGTGTAGTCACGGATCCCGCCCGCGGCCTTGACCCCCAGTGCTTGCCCCACCGTGCGGCGGAGGAGGGCCACGTCGTCGGCCGTGGCCCCGCCGGTGCTGAACCCGGTCGAGGTCTTGACGAAGTCCGCCCCCGCCTCCTGAGCAAGCCGCGCCCCGGCCACTTTCTCCGCGTCGGAGAGGAGGGAGCACTCGAGGATCACCTTGAGGACAACCGGCCTGGGTGCCGCCTCCCGCACCGCACGGAGGTCGGCGAGGACGCGCGCCCGGTCCCCCTCCTTGAGCGCGGCGACGTCCACCACCATGTCCACCTCGTCGGCACCGTCGGCGACCGCGAGCCTTGCCTCATGGGCCTTGACCTCCGGCCGGTGCTGGCCGTGGGGGAACCCGACCACCGTGCACACGCGGACCTCGGTGTTCTGGAGAAGCGACTTGGCCAGCGCGACGTATCCGGGTGGGATGCACACCGCGTAGAACCCGTGCTCGATCGCCTCCGCGCACACCTTCTCCACCACGGCGCGGCCCGTCTCCGGCCCGAGGGCGGTGTGGTCGATCCGCTTTGCCAGCTTCGCTTTCGTCATTCCATCCTCCTTAGGGGTGCCACGCCCACGCCCGCACCGTGAACCGCTGCAGTCGCGCGAGGTCCACCTCCACGCCCAGGCCCGGCCGTTGGGGGACGCGGATCGTCCCCTCCTCCAGCCGGAACGGGGGGAGCGCGATGTCCTCCCGGTAGTAGCGGTCCGTGGCCGAGATGTCGTGAGGGAGCGTGAACCCGGGGAGGGAGGCCACGGCGGCGTTGAGGGCCCGGCCGATCCCGGTCTCGAGCATCCCCCCGCACCACAGGGGCACGTTCCGCTCCTGGGCCAGCTCGTGCACTTCCAGGACTGCGGGCAGGCCGCCCAGCCGGCCCTGCTTCACGTTGATGATCCGGCACGCCGAAAGCTCCAGCGCCTCCCACGCCCGGTGGGGGGAGGAGATCGACTCGTCGAGGCAGAGCGGCGTCTCCAGGACCTGAGCGAGCCGGGCGTGGCCGACGAGGTCGTCGTAGGCGAGCGGCTGCTCGACCATGAGGAGCCCGAACCGATCGAACTCCCGGAGGTGCGCCCGATCGGCGAGCGTGTACGCGGCATTCGCGTCCACGGAGAGAGGCAGGTCGGGGAACCGCTCCCGCACCGCGGCGAGGGGCCCAAGGTCCCACCCCGGCTTGACCTTGAGCTTCACGCGCTGGTACCCCTCCGCCACGTACCCCGCGACGCGGGCCACGAGCGTCTCCACGTCGGGCTGGATACCTACGCTCACCCCGGCCGGGACCCGATCCCGCGTTCCGCCGAGGAGCGCGGCGAGGGGCTTCCCTTGCGCCTGGCCGTGGAGGTCCCACAGGGCGGCCTCCACTGCCGCCTTCGCCATTGGGTGCCCGCGGATCGGGGCGACGAGGCCGGGGAACTCCCGGGGGTGGCCGATCTCACGCCCCTTCAGGAGGGGGAGGACGAAGTTGAGGATCACGTGGCGGGCCGTGTCGCTCGTCTCCGCGGAGTACCACGGGCCCCGGCTGGCCACGCACTCCCCCCACCCCGTGCGCCCGTCGGAGGTGAGGGCGACGAGGAGCGCCTGGCGGACCCGCTCCTCGCCGAAGCTCGTCACGAACGGGGCGACGAGGGGCATCTCCACGAGGTAGAGGGTCGCGCGTTCGACTCGGATCACGGCCGCTCCAGGACCCTCGGGAGCGTTGTGCGCTCCAGAACGAGGAAGCTCCGATCCCCCTGGCGGAAGAGCGAGGTGACGAGGTACCCCTCGTCGAGGTACGCCCCGAGCGCGCGCCGCGCCTCGAGCCGCCACGTCCGGGCGAGGTCGAGGTCGGCCTTGCGCATCGCCTGGAGGTCGGACGGGATCTCGAAGAGGAGGTTCGGGGCCCGCAGGTCGGGCCGGAACCCGGCCGGGGCGCGGAGCCCGGAGGCCGTCCTCTGGGTGCGGTTGATCGTTTCCAGTCCCCCCAACGGGAGGGTCGGCGGCTTGCCGCCCGCGAGGTAGCTCTTCACGCGCGGGGCCTCGAGGTGCCATTGACAGAGGAAGCGGTCCGTGTCGATCCCCCGATTGCGCGCGTCGCGCAGTTCCCCGAAGTAGTTGGGGAGGTACTGGGCAACGACACCCCCGAGCTTGTTCAGGTTGAAGTAGGCGTTCCGCGACTCTAGCGGATCGAAGGTCCACGTGATGATCCCGATCCCTTGGCGCAGCACGCGCTCCCGCTGGGCGAGCTTGAGCTTGTAGCCGACCCCCCGGTCCTGCCAATCCGGTCGCACCGCGGCCATGAGCGAGTGGTGGCGGAGCGTCTGGCCGTCGAGGAGGCCGACCACGGACAGGGTGAACCCGATCATCTCCCGCCCCGGGCCGATCCCATCGAACGCGCCGAGGAGGAGCCCGCCCGCGTCGGTCACCATGTGGATGAGGTGGTCGGGGATCACCGCGAGGTCGGCGAACCCCCACACCTCCTGCTGGAGCCGCTCACAGGCGCGGTACCCCGCCCCGTCCCGAACCGGCTCGATCACCACCTCGTCGTGCAGCTCCATCGGGGGGAAGTATAGCCGCCCCTTCCCCGGCTTCGCCCGTGGCCCGTTGTCCGTACCCCGTGGTCCGTGGTCCTCTTGCCCGGTCGAAACAGGTTCACACGGACAACAGACAGCGAACCACAGAGGACTGTGCACCGTGCCATCGCCGCCCGAGGAGCCTGTGGCCACCCAAGCCGCGGTGTGGTGTAGTAGTGTAGCGGCGGGGCTTGTCCCCGACGGCCTTTGAGGGGCGAACGGGTTGCGGGAGACGGACCACACACAACGGTTTCTCGGCGTACCCAACCGCGACTCACTCTGCCCATCGGGGCTGCGTTGCCAGCAGCGGTGATCCGCGGGCCAGAAAGGTCCGCGGACCCAGGGCTTCCCTTACCGCCCCTCCGAGCGGCAGCCTGCTATACTTCGCTTGGAGGGGATGGCACGGATGACGTTTCGCGTTCGCGTCGTTCTGGAACCGGATGAGGGCGGGTTCCATGCCTACTGCCCCGCGCTCCGTGGCTGCCACACCTGGGGCGCCACCCGGGATGAGGCACTTGTCAACATCCGGGAGGCCGCTGCCGCTTACCTGGAGTCCATGCTCGCCCACGGCGACCCGATTCCCGTGGAAGGCCCTGAGCACGTTCCCTCGACCCATGAGGAGGCCCTCACCGTCACGGTATGAGGGTCCCTCCCGAACTGCGAACGATCACTGCCCGCGAACTCTGCGCGGCGTTGGAGCGGGATGGGTTTGTGCTCGACCGGCAACGAGGGAGCCATCAGGTCTACCGTAACCCGCGGGATGGACGACGCGCGGTGATCGTGTACCGGCGTCCTGGCGACACGTTCCCGCTCAAGACCCTGCAGGCGATCCTGGACGACCTTGGCTGGACCGAAGCGGATCTGAAAAGACTCAGACTGCTGTGAGTTCCGTTCCCGGTGGCCGGGGCGACTCGTGCGTCCGGTACCCCGCCCCATCGCGGACCGGTGCGATCACCAGGGCATTGCACAGTTCCATGCGGGGGGAAGCATAGCGTGCCACTGTCCCCGTCCGAGCGGACCCGTGACAACGGGCGGGGCTGCGGGGAACTACAGGCTAGAGCGGCACCTCAGCAGGAGCCGAGAGGGGCATCTGGCCGAGCGCTGTCCCCCACAGCCGCCACTGGGCGAGGAGTTGGGCGAGGGCGCAGTACTCCCCCGGGATCGGAGCGGTGATGTCGCGGGTGACGTTATAGGCCAACGCCCGACACCCTCCGCCGCAGAGGAAACGGTACGCGCAACGGCTGCATCCGGGGATGTCCGCGACCGTGATCGCCCGGAGCTCGGTGAGGACCGGTGCCTGCCTGTAGATCTTCTCCAGCGGCTCTTCACGGAGGCTGCCGGCGGCGAACTCCGGGCGCATCAGGCCTTGACACGGGTAGACCACTCCGTCGGCGCCGACAGCCACCACCCCGAACGCGGCACCACACCGGTCCCGCCAGACCAAGCCAGGCCTTTCCTCCCGAGGCCGGGCCCGTTCGACCGCGGCGTCGAGTTCCTGCCCTAGATGGGCCAAGAAGGAGGCAAAGTGGGGACGCAGCCATGCATCACGGGCATCCCCTTGTAGGATATACGGCGCTCGGGATACCTTTTCCGCACCCAGGCTCCCTGCGTAGGTCTCGAAGTCCTCGTGGCGTTCGTGCTGGTTGTGACGCGTGAGCACCCCTGCGGCCACCACGTGGCGGAACCCGACCTTGCGGAGGACGGCGATCGCCCTGGATGCGCGCCTATGGCTGCCGTGCCCACGGTGGAGGTCGTGGAGCGTCGGGTCCGCCGAATCCAGACTGATGGTGACTTGTTCACAGGCTGTTGCCAACCGCCGCGCGACCGGACGCTCGATCCGTAGACCATTGGTCAGGAGGTTCACCCGGTACCCCAACCGCTTGGCCTCCTCAATAACTTCCACGGCCCGGGGGTGGAGGAGCGGTTCCCCACCCGTGATGACCACGTTCTCCACACCGAGGCGCTGGGCTTGATGAAGGACCTCGCGGGCCACCTTAAAGGGAATGTCACATCCTCCGCGCTCCTTGTTGGGCCCAGGGGACGCATAGCAGTACGAACACCGGAGATTGCACCTTGAGGTGAGGTGGAGATAGAGAAACGCAGGGTGGGGAGCACAGTCGGTCGCGATGGGTTCAGGGGCCCGACGGGGTTCACGATCCGCCTCGACCACCCCGCACCCCACCGCCGAATCAATGAGGCGGGCGACCTCTGGGCGGACGTCAGAGACGCTGTAGCCGGTTTGCGTTGCGAGCTTGACAGCAACTTGGTTCACGGTCCGGGGACGTCGCAGGGACTCGAGCGCGGATGCTCCCTTGTCGTCCGTGAGGGTCCACGCGACGGTTTCCTGATCCCAGAACAAATGCCAGCCTCGGCGCACTTGATGGATCACGGTCGAGCGCAGCCTGTAGTTCAAGTCTCCCTCCTTTGAGAAACACCCGCCGCCCCCATCTGCTGTTACTCGTCCTTGCCGGGAGATCCGCCTAGGCTAGAATGGCAGGTCTCCCGAGCCCTCTCCTCCCCCTGCGCCGCCAGCGCACCCGCAGCCGCACTTGCAGCCCATGGGCTGTGGTCCAGGAATCGGGCTTGCCGCATGAACGATCCTGAATCTCTCCATGGTCTTCACCTCCTTTCGGTAGGCCTTTTCCAGCGAGTCTTCTCTCCCAAAGAAGAGCGGGGGCGGCGGGTATTGCCCCACGTCCTGGATCTCTGGTATCTTCCGCTCGACCTTCCTTCGCCGGCTCCACCCCCTGCCCCGGCCTCACAACTGCATGGGCAGAGGCGGAAGACGTCAGCCCCACCGACTTCCAGCACGATCTTGAAGCTCACCGTTCCTCCTTTGCTCCCACCAGCTGCTTGGCGCACAGCTCCCGGTACTCCCCCGGCGCAGTAGAGAGCTCATCGTGTCGGCCTTCCTGCGCTACGCGCCCATCCTTGAGGACCACGATCCTGTCCGCGGCGCACACCGTGGACAGCCGGTGCGCCGCCAGGATTACTGTGGTCGTCGGCAAGAGGGTTCGCAGGGCCTGGAGTACCCTCGCTTCGGACTCGGAGTCCAAGGCGGAAGTGGCCTCGTCGAGGAGCAGGACCTTCGGCCGCCGGAGTGCGGCGCGGGCCAGGGCGATCAGCTGGCGTTGCCCGCCGGAGAGCTTCGCTCCCCGCTCCCCCACCAGCGTCCTGTACCCATCGGGCAGCCCGCGGATGAACCCGTCCGCTCCCAGCGCCTGGGCCACCGCGATCGCCTCCTCGTCGGGGACCCTCGCGCGGGCGAGACGGACGTTCTCTAGCACCGTCCCAGAGAACAGGAACACGTCCTGGCTGAGCAGAAGGACCTCCCGGCGGAGGGAAGACAGGGAGAGCTGCGCTACGTCCTGGCCGTCGACCCAGATCGTCCCTTCCGGGATGGGAAACAGCCGCACGAGGAGGGAAAGCAAGGTGGACTTCCCGGATCCGGTGTGCCCCACCAGGGCTACCCATTCTGCTGGCTCGACGCGCAGGGCGACATCCCGCAGGGCTGTCTTTCCGTTAGGGTAGGCGAAGGAGAGGTCCGTGACCTCGACGCGTCCCGCTGGCGCGGGCAGGGAGATACCTCTGTCGTCCTCGGGCTCCTCGTCGAGTAGCTCCAGCACTCGCTCCGCGGCGACCTTGGCCCGCTCGAGGTTCAGTCGGGTGGTAATCAGGCTCTGTGTAGGCCTATAGAGGTAACTGAGGAGGGTCATGAAGGCGATCACTGTACCCAGGGTGAGCTGGCCCCGGATCACACCATACCCACCGATGACGACGAGGAGCATCGGCCCGACGCCGGTGATGAACGTGAGCACCCCTCCGGCCGCGGCTGCGAAAGTGTTCGTGCGCACGTTGGCCTCCTGAAGGAACGTGAGCGCCGCCGACACCCGGTCGGCAATCCACGAGCGCAGGCCGAATAGGCGGGCGGTGAGGGCAGCGGTCAGTCCCTCTCCCAGTTCCTGGGATACCCGCGCGTCTCCTTCTTGGATATCCCGACAGAACTCCCCCATCCGCGTGTTCAGCCGTTTGGAAGCCAGCGCCAACGCGGGCAGGATCGCCAGCGCCAGGAGCGCCATCCGCCAATCGAGGTAGAGGAGGAGCCCCGCGCCCACGGCAAGGAACAGGGCGTCGCTGGCCAGGTTCAGGGCTCCATAGAGGAAGTCCTTGGCCACCGCGGGGTCACTGCGGATCCGGGCCATGAGGTACCCCACCTGCCGCTCCTGGAAGAACGCGTGGGGCAACTGCAGTACATGGTCCAAGAGCGCCATCTGCACGTCCAAGAGTAGCCGTTCCTGCATGACCACCGTCCGGTGCTGGGTGGCGTAGGCCAGTCCGGCCTGGAGGGCCACGAGGAACACCAGCCCCGCCCCCCACCCCGCTAGGAGGTCGACCCGGCCCTGGGGGATGACCCGGTCGATGATCTGTCTCACCACAAGCGGGATGGGAAACGTGACAGCGGTGGAGGCGACCATGAGGCCGAGGAGGGTCAGGCCCTGCCCCCACCGGGGGAGGATGAACCGCGCGAAGAATCGCGCCAGCGAGTCCTTCATTCCTCCTCCCTCTCCGGCGCCTCACTGTGCCCAAGGTAGGCCAGGGCAGCGAGGATGGTGAACAGGGTCGAGGTCCCGTGGATCGTGGGTTCGTACAGGTCGCGAGTGACCTTGCGCACCATGCCTGCCACCTCGAGGGCCCGGAGGTGGTGGTAGAACTGGCCTTGGGAGAGGCCGCTCCGGTCCATGGCCTCCGCCGACCCCGTGGCCCCCGAGGCCAGGGCCCACAGGAGGCGCAGCCTCTCCCCGTGGGCGACGAGCTCGAGGGTACGGAGGAGTCCTGGGTCCCCCAAGACCTTGGGGACAGCCTCGTCGGAGAAATGCTCGCACCAGGTGGTGGCCCGACCTTCTGGCCCGCGGCGGATTCCGACGATGAGGACCTGAACGCCCTCCCTCTCCCCAAGTCTCACCTGTAACGACCGCAAGGCGTCGGCCACCACCCCGCCGATCCCCGAGGGCGGAGTGGCCGCCACCAGAGCGGCCGTGGCCTGCTCATCGGGTGCGAAGGTCCCTCGCTGGAGGGCAGCAAGGGCATCGGCCAGCTGCCGGAGCTCGGCCTCCAGGCGCCCCAGGTCCCACTTCAACGCCATGTTGTCCTCCGTAGTTACGAATATACGTAGGATAATAGCAACACTTGGAGTGATGGTCAAGTCCTGTTGATCCCCGTTGGTGGGGGGCTGGGCTACGCCCGGCTTTGGAGCTTGGCCCAGGGGTCGCGGAGGGTGACGGTGCGGTTGAACACGGGGGCGCCGGGCGCCGTGTCCGGATCCACGCAGAAGTACCCTTTCCGCTCGAACTGGAACCGCTCCCCCGGCTCGACCGCGGCCAGGCTCGGCTCGAGCTTGCAGCCCCTGAGGACGACGAGGGAGTTCGGGTTCACGTTCTTGATCCAGTCCTCCCCCTCGGGCACGTCGAGGGGATTGGGCACGGTGAACAGGCGGTCGTAGAGGCGGACCTCGCCGTCCACGGCGTGGGCGGCGGACACCCAGTGCAGGGTCGCCTTGACCTTGCGGCCGTCGGGCGCATCGCCGCCCCGCGTTGCCGGATCGTACGTGCAGCGGACCTCGACCACCCTCCCCGACTCATCCTTCACCACGTCCACGCACTTCACGAAGTACGCGTAGCGGAGGCGCACCTCGCGGCCCGGGGCGAGGCGGAAGAACCCCGGGGGAGGATCCTCCATGAAGTCCTCCCGCTCGATCCACAGCTCGCGCGAGAACGGGACCCGGCGCGTCCCGGCCGCGGGGTCCTCGGGGTTGTTGATCGCCTCGAACTCCTCCACCTGCCCCTCGGGGTAGTTCGTGATCACGAGCTTCAGCGGTTCCAGGACCGCCATCCGGCGCGGGGCGCGCTTGTTGAGGTCGTCCCGCACGCAGTGCTCCAGGAGCTCGATCTCGCGCACGCTCTCCGCCTTGGAGACCCCGATCCGGCGGACGAAGTCCGCGATCGCCTCCGGGGTGTAGCCGCGGCGGCGGATCCCGGCGATCGTCGGCATCCGCGGGTCGTCCCACCCCCGGACGTACCCCTCCTCGACGAGGCGCAGGAGGAGACGCTTGCTCGTCACGGTGTAGGTCAGGTTGAGGCGGGCGAACTCGATCTGGCGGGGGTGGTGCACGCCGAGTTGGTCGAGGAACCAGTCGTACAGCGGGCGGTGGTTCTCGAACTCCAGGGTGCAGATGGAGTGGGTAATCCCCTCGATCGAATCCGATTGCCCGTGCGCCCAGTCGTAGCTTGGGTAGATGCACCACGCGTCCCCTGTCCGGTGGTGGGAGGCGTGGAGGATTCGGTACATGACCGGATCGCGCATGTTGAGGTTGGGGTGGGCCATGTCGATCTTGGCGCGCAGGGTCTTGGCCCCATTGGGGAACTCCCCGGCCCGCATCCGACGGAAGAGATCGAGGTTCTCCTCCACGGAGCGGTTCCGGTACGGGCTGTCCACCCCGGGTGGGGTGATGACCCGGTCCCCGTCCCGGATCGGCTGGCCGCGGGTCCGGCTCAGCTCCTCCGGGGACAGGTCGCACACGTAGGCCAGACCCTTGCGGATGAGGTCCTCGGCCCACTGGTAGAGCTGCTCGAAGTAGTCGGAGGCGTAGAACTCGCGGTCCTCCCAGTCCGCCCCCAGCCACCGCACGTCCCGCTTGATCGCCTCCACGTACTCCGCGCTCTCCTTCTCCGGGTTCGTGTCGTCGAAGCGGAGGTTGAACTTGCCCCCGAACTCCTGGGCGATCCCCCAGTTGAGGAGGATCGCCTGGGCGTGGCCGATGTGAAGGTAGGCGTTCGGCTCAGGGGGGAACCGGGTGTGAACGTGGTCGAACCTCCCCGTCTGGAGGTCGTCGCGGATGATCTCGCGGATGAAGTCCACCGGCTCGCTCACGTCGCTGGGCATGAAAGCGATCTTACCTCACCCGCCGGAGGGACAAACCCCAACGGCCGGAAAGGCTACGGCGGAACGACGGTCCGTTGTCCGTGGTTCCGTAGGGGCGGACCTCGTGTCCGCCCGTGGTTCACCGAACCGGCGAACCGCCCAACCGCCAACCGACGAACCGCCTTCCCAGCCGCATCACTCGCCCGTGAGGCGGACGATCTCCTCCTCCCGTTCCGTCCACTTGGGACGCACCTTCACCTGGAGGGAGAGGAAGACCTTCTTCCCCAGGAGGAGCTCCAGCTCCTGCCGGGCGAGCGTCCCGATCTCTTTGAGCTTCTGGCCTCCGCTGCCGATGACGATCCCCTTCTGGGAGTCCTTCGCCACGTGGATCGAGGCGTAGATCTCGATCAAGGGCTTATCCTCCCGCTCGGCGATGTGCTCCACCGTCACCGCAGTGGAGTAGGGGATCTCCTGGAACGTCGTCTGGAACACCTTCTCCCGGATGAGCTCCGCGGCGAGGAACTCCAGCGGGCGGTCGGTGGAGAGGTCAGGCGGGAAGAGGGGCTCTCCCGAGGGGAGGTGGCCCGTGATCACGGCCAGTGCTCGGTCGAGGTTCGTTCCCCGGATCGCGGAGATGGGCACGAGGTCGGCGAACATCCCCAGCTCCTCGTAGGCGAGGAGCGTCTCGGGGAGGGAATTGCCGCGGGCACGATCGCTCTTGTTGATGAGGAGTACCTTCGGGCAGGGGAGGGGCTGAATCTTGGAAAGCACGGTGGCATCGTAGGGATCCACGCTCCCCGTGGGCTCGACCATGTACGCCACGACATCGACCCCCGCCAGGGCCCGCATCGCTTGCCGCACGAGATGGGAGGAGAGCTTGTTCAGGGGCTGGTGGAGCCCCGGTGTATCCACGAACACGATCTGGGCCTCGGGGGTGGTGAGGATGCAGCGGATGCGGTTGCGGGTCGTCTGGGGGCGGTCGGAGACGATGACCACCTTCCGTCCGAGGACGGCGTTGATGAACGTGGACTTCCCGACGTTGGTCTGGCCGAGGACGGCCACCGTGCCCGACCTATAGCTCATGGTGGCCGATCCTGCCCACGCGGACCGCCTCGCGCACGGCGGCGATCGCCGGAGAGAGGTCACGGTCCTCTCCCGGCGGGGGGACGAGCTCGGTCAGCGCCGCGTAGGCGGGGCGGCTGGCGGAGGCGAGGCCCTCTTCTCCGGCGAACGCCACCGCCCACCGCGCGGCGACCCCCTCCAGCGCGACCTGGGACAAGACGTTCTCCACGATGCGGAGGCATTTCCAGGCTGAGGTCGCGCCCATCGCGTTGTGGTCCTCCTTGTCGCCCGAGGTGGGGATCGAGTCCACCGCCGCGGGGTGGGCGAGGACCTTGTTCTCCGCGGCGAGCGCGGCCGCGGTGTACTGGAGGAGCATCAGCCCCGAGCTCGTCCCCGGCTGCGGGGAGAGGAACGGGGGGAGGCCCCTCGCCTCCCCGGTGAGGAGGAGGGACAGCCGGCGCTCGCAGCTCGCCCCGAGCTCGGCCAACGCCATCCCCAGCCACTCCGCGGCGAAGGCGAGGATCTCCCCGTGGAAGTTCCCTCCGGAGAGGGCCGTGCCGCCTCCGTCGGGGAGGAGGAGGGGGTTGTCCGTGGCCGCGTTCATTTCCACCCGGAGCCGGCCCTCCACCGCCCACAGGGTCTCCACCACCGGCCCGAGGAGCTGCGGCAGGCAGCGCAGGGAGTACGGGTCTTGGACATCGCTTGCGTGCCGATCGGTCAGGGCGCTCCCGGCGAGGAGCTCCCGCAGCCAGGAGGCGACCTGGGCCTGCCCAGGGTGGGGTCGCGCGGCGTGGACCCGCGCGTCGAGCGCCTCTGTCCTTCCCCGAAGGGCCTGGAAGGACAGTGCCGCGATCCCCACCGCTGCGGTGAGGGCCCGCCATCCCCAGGTCCAGGCGAGGAAGAGGTGAGAGAGCATGTACGCCGTCCCGTTGAGGAGGGCCAGTCCCTCCTTCGGAGCGAGTTCCTCCAGCGGGGACAGCCCGGCCCGACGGAGGGCTTCCCCCCCGGGAAGGTTCTCCCCATGGACGCGGGCCCGCCCCTCCCCGAGGAGAGGCAACGCGAGGTGGGCGAGCGGCACGAGGTCGCCGGAGGAGCCGACGGAACCCTGCTCGGGCACGAGGGGATGGACCCCGGCGTTGAGCATCCCGGCGAGGAGGTCCACCAGCTCTGGTCGCACCCCAGACGCCCCCTGGAGGAACGAGTTCAGCCGGAAGAGGAGCATCCCCCGGACGAGCGGGTCGGGGAGCGACGGGCCGACCCCCGTGGCGTGAGAGAGAACGATGTTCCGCTGGAGCCGCGTCAGGTCCGCCTCCGGAATGCGCACCGTGGACAGGGCACCGAACCCCGTGTTGACCCCGTACACCGGCTCCCCCCGGGCGAGGATCGCGCGGAGCGCCCGGTGCGAAGCGTCGATCTTCGCGCGAGCGGAGGGGGCGAGGGCGACCGGGCTCCCCCCGAGGATGATCGCCTCCGCGTCCTGGGGCGTGAGATGGCCATCGAGTTCGATCACGGCAGCCCAGTATAGCCGCGGGGTTTTGCATGGGGTAGCGGAGTCGGTGGGTATACTGGTTTTATGGACCTCCTCGTGTACGGGATCGGCCAGCTCGCCAGCCCGGTCGGGCGGGAGCCGCGGCGGGGCCCGGCCCAGGGCGAGCTCTCCATCCGGCGCGATGCCTACCTCGTCGTGTGCGAGGGCCGGATCGCCGAGATCGGGGAGAGGCGCAGGCCCCGATTCTCGGGCCCGGCCCTGGACGCGGGGGGGCGGTGCGTCACCCCGGGGCTCGTGGACCCCCACACCCACGCTGTGTTCGCCGGCTCGCGCGTTCAGGAGTTCGTCGCCCGGGCAGGGGGGGAGCGGTACACGGGCGGCGGGATCTTGAACACAGTTGGCGCCACGCGCGCGGCGAGCGAGGAGGAGCTCGTGGCCCTGGCCCGGCCCAGGTTCCTCCGCATGCTCGAGCTGGGTACCACCACCGTCGAGGTCAAGTCCGGGTATGGGCTCTCCCCCGCCGACGAGGTCAAGATGCTCCACGCGGTTCGGCGGCTCGGCGAGGAGCTCCCGATGACGCTCGTCCCGACGTTCATGGGCGCCCACGCCTTCCCACCCGAGCTTCCCCGCGAGGAGTACATGCGGCTCCTCGTCGAGGAGATGCTCCCCGCCGTGGCCCGGGACGGCCTGGCCCGGTTCTGCGACGTGTTCTGTGACCGGGGGTTCTACACCGTGGACGAGGCGCGGGCGATCCTCTCCGCGGCGCGGGAGGCCGGGCTCGGTTTGAAGGTCCACGCCGACGAGCTCGCGCCTGTGGGCGCGGCCGAGCTCGCCGGCGAGCTCTCCGCCGTCTCCGCCGAACACCTCCTTCACGTGTCGAAAGAAGGGATCCAGGCTCTGGCCCGCGCCGGCACGGTGGCGGTGCTCCTCCCGGGGACGGCGCTCGTGCTCGACGAACCCTACCCCCCCGCCCGGGACCTGATCGCCGCCGGGGTCCCCGTGGCCCTGGGCACGGACTTCAACCCCGGCTCGTCGCCGGTCGCGTCGCTGCCTCTTGTGCTATCGCTCGCTGTTCTGAAGATGAGAATGAGCCCCGAGGAAGTGCTCGTGGGAGCGACCCTCCACGCGGCGGCGGCGGTCGGCCTCGCGGACAAGGTGGGTTCGCTCGAACCTGGGAAGCGGGCCGACCTCGTGGTGTGGGACACCGATTCGTACGAGGAGATCCCGTACTGGATCGGGCAGAACCTCGCTTGGGCGGTGGTGGCGGGGGGCCGGGTCGTCGTTCCCCCTCCCCCCGACCCTCTCCCGCGCGGGGGAGAGGGGGATCGATGCGAGAACTGACGGTCCTCGCCTACGCCAAGCTCAACCTGACCCTGAAGGTGGTCGGCCGAAGGGCCGATGGGTACCACGAGCTCCAGTCCCTGGTCACGGCGGTGGATCTCGCGGACCGGATCACGCTTGCCCCGGCTGAACACGGGATCACCCTCGACGCTCCGCCCGAGCTCGGTCCTGCCGAGGCGAACCTCGCCTTCCGCGCGGCCCGTGCCCTCCTCCTCGGCGAGGGGCCCGGGGTGCGGATCACGCTGCGGAAAGGGATTCCAGCCGGGGCAGGGCTCGGGGGAGGGAGCTCCGATGCGGCGGCGGTCCTCGCCGGCCTGAACGACCTTTTCGCCCTGGGAAAGCCGCTCCACGAGCTCCAGACGATCGGGGCAGGACTCGGGGCGGACGTCCCGTTCTTCCTGGGCCCCAGTCCGGCGTGGGTGGAAGGGGTCGGAGACAGGATCACGCCGCTCGACGTCCCGCTTCCCGCGGCGTTCCTCATCCTCGTCCCCCCCTTCCGCTGTCCGACGCCGGATGTGTACCGGGCGTTCGACGAGCTGGGCGTTCCGCTTTCCCCTCCCGGGCCCCCGCCGGCGGGAGCGGCGATCGCCAACGACCTCTGGCCGGCGGCGGTTCACCTGTTCCCCGAACTCCTCGAGGTCCAGTCCACGCTCGCCCGGGTCTCCCCGGGGGGAGCGGGGATGACGGGGTCCGGCTCCGCGCTGTTCGCCCCGTTTCCCTCGGGGGAGGAAGCCGAGGAGGGACGACGGAGGGTCCGGCCCGATGTGGAGGGGGACCTGTTCATTGCATCCCCCACCCAGTCGGGATACCGTATCGCGGGATGAGGATCGCCATTGACGGACCGGCTGCGGCGGGGAAGACGACCCTCGCCCGTTCGCTGGCCCACGAGCTTGGGTACCTGTTCGTCCCCACCGGGGCGATGTACCGCGCGGCGGCCCTCGCCCACCAGCGAGGGATCCCGGTGGAGCGCATGGAGATCGCGGTGGGGGAAGGGGGGAGGATCCTTCTTCAAGGGGAGGACGTGACCCCGCTCCTTCCCCAGCCCGAGCTGGACGAGCTCTCCTCACAGCTGGCGGTGGACGGCCGGGTCCGGCGGCGCCTCGTGGAGATCCAGCGCCGGATCGCCGCGGAGGGGGACGTGGTGATGGAGGGGCGGGACATCGGGACGGTTGTCCTCCCCGATGCGGAGGTGAAGGTCTACCTGTGGGCCACGGCCGAGGAACGGGCGCGACGGCGCCGCGAGGAACACGGCGGGGAGTTCACAGAGGTCCTCGCGGCCATCCTTCGTCGGGACGAGCGGGACTCCACCCGCACCGATTCCCCCCTCCGGCCGGCTCCCGATGCAGTGGTGGTGGATACGACGGGCAGGACCCCGCAGGAGGTGGTGGCGCTTGTCCGGGATATCGTCCTGGCGCGCCGTGGGCAGTTGGCTCGCTGATCGGGTGCGGGACGTCTTCTACGGGTTCCTCGTCGTCCTGTTCTGGCCCCCGGTGACGGTGCTGTTCCGGTTGTCCGTGCGCGGGCGGTCCCACCTCCGCGCGCGGGGGATCGTCGTCGCTGCGCACCGGTCGTACTGGGACATCTTCGTTCTGTGCGTGGCGTGCGGTCCCCTGCGCCGGATCACGTTCCTGGCGCGAGAAGGCCTCCTGCGCCATCCCGTGTTCGCCCCGTTCGTGTGGGGGTTCGCCGTGGCGATCGACCGGGAGGCGTTCGGAGTGCGGGACTTCCGGCGGACGCTCGCCGCGGCGAGCCGGGCGAAGCTTCTTGGGATCTTCCCCGAGGGGACGACCCGGCCCGGGGCACAGCCCAAGTCGGGCGCGATCCGGCTCGCCGAACGGCTGGACCGCCCCCTCATCCCGGTGAACATCGTCGCCCGGGGCCCGTATCCTCCTGTGCGGCTCCTGAAGATCCCGGTGCGTTTCCCCCGGATCGAGGTGCGCATCGGCCCTCCCGTCACTGTGGACAAACTGAGTCGTGATCTCCCTCCCGCTCTCCCCCGTTCCGATCGGCACCGCCTCCTCACCGAGCGGTTGATGGGGCGCATCCAGTCGACGTGATTTGAGCTCCCCCTGAGGCGGGGATATGATCGCCGTGTTTGCCCAGGCGGGGTTCGCCGTGCGGTTTGCCGAAGATGCGGGCCCGAAAACGGGGAAACCAACGAGGTGGTCTCGGTATGGTGGAGTGGATCCAGATGGAAGAGGCGCTCGACGAGAGCGACGTGCGGCTGTTCAGCCGCGGGGACACGGTGCGGGGCCGTGTGGTTCAGGAAGCGGGCCAAGACATCCTCGTCGACATCGGATACAAGTCCGAGGCCGTCCTCCCCAAGCGCGAGCTCGCCCCTCACCACGAGGTGGCGCAGCCGGGGGAGGAAATCGAGGTCCTCATCACCTACATCGATGAGGAGAACGGCACGGTGTTCATCTCCGAGCGCCAGGCGTACTTGGCCAAGCGCTACAGCGAGCTCGAGCGGGCGTACAAGGCGGGCACGGCCGTGGCGGGGGTGATCCTCGACGAGGTCGGGGAGGCGGGGTACAACGTGAGCCTGGGAGGAATTCGCGCCTTCCTTCCCGCGTCCCATCTGGGCAAAGGCATCTCCACCAAGATCGAGAAGCTGAGGGGCAAGGACCTCGAATTCCGGATCATCGAGTTCTCGCGCCGCAACCGGAACATCGTCGTCTCGCGGCGGGAGTACCTGAAGGAGCTGGAGGAGAAGGAGCGGGACGCGCTGTTCGCCTCCCTCACCCCGGGATCGGTGGTCGAGGGGACGGTGAAGAGCATCGTCGACTTCGGGGTGTTCGTGGACGTGGGAGGACACGACGGCCTCGTTCACCGCACCGAGATCTGCTGGAAGGACGTGCCCGTCCCGCCTCCCGACAAGTTCGAGCCTGGGCAGAAGGTCAAGGTGATGGTCCTCGAGGCGGACCGGGACGAGGGGCGGATCTCGCTGTCCATCAAACGACTGCGCCCGGATCCCTGGCAGGGGATCGCCGAACGCTACCCCCCCAAGACGCGCGTCAAGGGGAAGGTCGTGTCCGTGACCGATTTCGGGGCGTTCGTCGAGCTCGAGGAGGATGTGGAGGGCCTCGTTCACATCTCCGAGCTCTCGTGGACCACCCCCAAGCACCCCCGGGACGTCGTGAGCGAGGGGGACGAGGTGGAAGTGGTCGTGCTGGCAGTGGATGCGGACCGGAAGCGGATCAGCCTTTCCTTGCGCCGCGCTCTACCCGATCCGTGGGACGACGTCGGCCATCGCTACCCGCGGGGGGCGCTCGTGGAGGGCAAGGTCACCAACGTGACCGACTTCGGGGCGTTCGTGGAGCTCGAGCAGGGGGTGGAGGGCCTCATCCACATCTCCGAGATCTCCTGGCAGCGGGTGGGGCACCCCAAGGAGGTCCTCGAGCCGGGGCAGAGCGTGCGGGCGATCGTGCTCAAGGTGGACGAGGAGGAACGGCGGATCAGCCTGTCGCTCAGGGCGCTCCAGCAGGACCCGTGGGAGGAGTTCCTCGAGCAGTACTCGGTGGGGTCAATCGTGTCCGGCCCGGTGACCCAGATCAAGGATTTCGGGGCGTTCGTGCGCCTCACCCCAGCGGTGGAGGGGTTGATCCACGTGTCCGAGATCTCCGCCGACCGCATCGCCAGCCCCTCCGAGGCCCTCCGCCTCGGGCAGGAGGTGTCGGCGAAAATCATCGGGATCAACGAGTCCAAGCGCCAGGTGCGCCTGTCGATCAAGAAGATCGCCGAGGACGTGGAGGACGTGGACAAGGACCGGTTCCTCACCGCTCAGACGGGGCGGGAGACGTTCACCCTCCGGGAGCGGCTGAAGGGCCTCACCGAGGAGGAAGAGGAGGGGGAGTAGGCACCACGACCACCGCCGCCGCGTAGCGGGCGGTGTGGGTGAGGGAGAGGGGATAGCGACGGCCTTGCCAGACGAGGTGGGGCCGTTTCTGTTCCATGACCACCTCCATCTCCCGAAACGGTATGGGACGGCCGAGGGCCTTGCGGAACGCCTCTTTGGCGGCGAACCGCGCGGCGAAGCGCTGGGCGGCGAGGGGATCGCGTCCCTTCCGGGCGTAGGCGATCTCCGCTGGGGCGAACAGGCGCGCGAGGGCGCGTTCCCCGCACCGGGCGAGGAGGGCCTCGACCCGGTCCACCTCCACGAGGTCGATCCCTATGGCGAGCACCGCACGATCCGCGCCCGCTCGGCGGCGAGGATCGCCTCCACCTGTGCCACCGCCTCCTCCAGGGCGTCGTTCACGACGAGGTAGTCAAACTCGGGGATGGCGCGGATCTCCTCCTCGGCGATCGCGAGCCTCCTCGCGAGCGCCTCGTCCGACTCCGTCCCGCGGGCGCGGATCCGGCGCCGAAGCTCGTCCCGGCTCGGGGGGATCATGAACACGAGGACCATCGGGTGGGGAAGGGCGGAGCGACGGAGGGCGAGCGCTCCCTGGACCTCGACGTTGATCAGCAAGTCCTGGCCGGCGGCGAGGTGTCCCACGACCTCGGCCCACGGCGTGCCGTAGCGGTGGCCGCCGTACGTGGTCCACTCAATGAGCGCCCCCTCTTCGATCATCTGGTCGAACGCCTGCTCCGATACGAACGAGTAGTCGCGCCCGTCCACCTCCTCCGGGCGGCGGGGACGGGTGGTGGCGGACACGGAGAAGGCGAGGTTCGGATCGCGACGCAGAACCTCAGCGATCACGGACGATTTCCCCGCCCCGGACGGGCCGGCGATGACGAGGGCGATCCCGCGCCCCTCTTGGACGGTCCAACCCGGGGGGAGGAATTCGTCTACGGGCGGCATCGCATCCCCCGCCTCGTCATCGGCCCACCGCGGGCCTGGTCCCCGCCGCCCGGTGCCCGCCGAGGAGGGATCCTCCCCACGCTCACTCCACGTTCCGGGCCTGTTCCCGGATCCGTTCCACCGCGAGGCGGATCTGGCCTGCGGCTTGAGCGAGGTCCACGGACCGGGCCTTGGCCGACAGCGTCCCCGCTTCGCGCCCCATCTCTTGGGCGAGGAACTCGATCTCCCGCCCCACCGGCCCCTCCGCATCGAGGAGTTCCTCGAACCGGGCGAGGTGGCTCTTCAACCGATCCAGCTCCTCCTGGATGTCGCTCCGTTCCGCCCACAGGACGAGCTCCGTCGCCACCCGCGCCGGGTCGACCTCCACCCCTAGCTCGGCGACGCGCGCGGCGATCCTCTGCCGCGCCTCGTCGAGGGCCTGCGGGGCAAGTCGTTCCGCGTCCACGATCGCTGCCCGGAGGAGAGCGCCTTCCCGGGCGAGAACGTCGCGGAGGTCGGCCCCTTCGCGCTCCCGCGCCGTAGTCACCGCCTCGATCGCCCCGTCGAGGGCCTGGGCGAAGGCTGGCCACAGCTCCTCCTCGTCCGGTGCCTCTTCGACGAACACGCCAAGGGAGAGGAGGTGGGTAAGGGACGGTCGATCGGCGAGGCCCAGCTCCTCCTGAAGCCGGGACAGGTCGGACAGGTACTGCCGAGCCGCATCGAGCCCGAGCCGCTTGGGGCGGGCCCCGTTCTCCCACCGCACGTGGAGGTCGAGGGCCCCCCGTGCGAACGCCGCCCGGAGCCGGTCCTCGCACCGCTGGGCGATCGCGGGGAGCTCGGCCAGCCCGCGCACCCGCACCTCGAGGAAGCGGTGGTTGAGGCTGCGCAGATCCACCTGCACGGCATGGCCTCCCTGCGCGGCGCGAGCGCGGCCGAACCCGGTCATGCTACGCAACGTCGTCCACCCGCCGGAACAGGACCGCGGCGTAGCCCACCACTTGGTCGAGATGCCCGGCGACCTCGCCCGAGGTGCGGTAGGCGAGGAGCTCGGCTCCGAGGAGCCTCGCGTCGCGAGCCGCGGCGAGGAAGAGGGCGATCGCCCCCACGCCGCAGATCGAGACCCGGTAGCGGGCCACCGCTGCCAGGAACCCTGGCACATCCAGGTTTAGGATGGGGGCCAGCGCCCGCCGGTCCTTCTCCCGGGCCACGGAATCCGGCTCGTAGTGGGTGAAATCGCTGGAAGCGAGGAGCGCCACAGGCCGGTCGGTGAGGAGGGAGCCAAGCGCGCTCCCCGCGGCCACGGCAGCCGCCTGGCCCAGGTGCTGCACGACCACCGGAACGAGAGGCACCGTGCCGAACAGGTGGCCAAGGAACGGGAGCTGAACCTCCACCGAGTGCTCGTCGCCAAATGGGGCATCGTCTTGATCGGCCGCCAGCGCGTGGGCGACATCACGGGACAGGTCGGCGGGCACGGGGACCTCCCCGAGCGGGGTCTCCCACGTCCCCGGCTCCCCCACCGTGATCGGCCCTCCAAGGCCAGTGTGGTTCGTGCCGAGGATGATCACCGCCTCCGGCCGACCGAGGGCGGCTAGCGCCCGGAACCCGGCCCCAGCCACGGCACCCGAGTAACGGTACCCGGCATGGGGGAGGATGGCTCCCACCGGCCCGGGGAGGGGCTCGGGGCGGACCGCCACCGGCCCGTTCCCGCCGAGGGCGGCCTCGACCTCATCGCGAAGCCGCCGGGGATCAGCCGGGTAGAACGTTCCCGCCGCGCATGGCCAGCGCCGTCCCATCGGCTCATTGTACTGGGGATGGAATCGGGAACGCAATGGTTGCCCCCTGGGACGGGTAGGGCTAGAATGCCAGCGCCCCTGGGAGATCGGCTAATGGTAGGCCGACGGGCTCTGGACCCGTTAGTGGGGGTTCGAATCCCTCTCTCCCAGCCACACCCCCTGACCAGCCCAACGTCCCCCCGTGCTTGCCGCGGTCCGTTCGGCTTCCTCGCCCTCCCGCCTTCTTCCCGTTCACGAAGCGCGTGGTGGGCCGTTCTGGGAGGGGGCCGTCCCCGGGGGGAGCCACTCCGTCAGACCCCGCTCGAGGGGCTCGAGCAGCGCCACCGTCCGCGTCCGGACGGCCGTGGCGAGCTCCGTTCGCGAACGGGCCAGTTCGCGCCGGAACGAACTTTCGCCGAGGGAGAGCGCGTTGGCGTCCACGTTCGCCAGCGCGGCCTCCGCCGCTGCCCCGGCGAGCTGGACCGCGGTCACGAGGTCGCTGCGCGCCACCCGGGGACAGAGAGGAGCCACCTCGCACGCGAGGGCGAGGGCGTCGGCCGCGAGCTTGGCCGTGGCGAGCGGGACCGCCGCCGCCCCGGCGAGGGCCCGCTGGAGGGCGGCCGAGCGATCGGCCTTCTCCTCGGACGTGGAACGGGGGAGGGCGAGGGCTTCCCCCACCGCGCGGTACGCGGCGACGTCGTCGTCGGCCAGGTCCAGGAACCGCAACCGCAGGGCGTGGGCCCGCCCGTGGAGGGAGGTCAGGGACGACGCGGCCCCCGGGTCCTTCGCCCGACGGAGGGCCAGCGAGGTCACCATCTGGAGGAGGGCGCTCCCCACGGCCCCGGCCACGGCCGCCACGGCCCCGCCTCCGGGGACCGGCTCGTCCGACGCGACGGCGTCCAAGAGCTGGCCAAGCGTCAGGTCGCGGATCTTCGGATCGGGCATCGCACCTCCAGTGGCCGCGCGAGCGGGCCCTCCTCCGGATCTTACCGCACGGGGGCAGTGCTGCCCGGTTTGCTCTGACCGAGCCGCGGCTGGGGACGAGCCCCGCCTCCCCCTTGCCCGCGGTGGACGGGACACGGGGGATGGGGTAAGCTTCGCACTATTCCAATTTGGAATAAGCGGGTGGATGCGGATGGAGGAGCTCGTCCTTGGGATGCTGAAGCTGGGCCCGGCCCACGGCTACGAGCTGCGGAGCCGGGTCCGCGAGGAGCTCGGCCCGGCATGGCGCGTGGCCTCAAGCCAGCTTTACGCCTGGCTGCGCCGCCTCGAGGAGGAGGGGTTCGTCCGCGCGTCGCCCCTCCCCGCCCCCGGTCGTCCGCCGCGCGTGGTGTACGCCCTCACCCCAGCGGGGGAGGAGCGGTTCTGGAAGTGGCTTGCCTCCCCTCCGCGGGGGCGCCGACGCGCCCGGGGGATGTTCCTCGTCCGGCTGTACTTCCTGGCCCGGTTCGCTCCCCATCGCCTCTCCACCTACCTTGCCCAGGAGGAGGAAGTCCTCACGCGGAGGAAGGAGAGGCTCCTCGCGGTGGACGCCGGCGGTGACCCGTTTCAGGAGGCGGTGCGAAGGCTCCGACTCCTCCAGGTGGAGGGGGGCCTCAAGTGGCTGGCCGAAGTGGGTAACCTGTTTCGCTCAAAGGAGGAAGGGTGCGCGTGTGTGCGGTCGTGAGCGCAGTGTTGGCCGTCGCCCTCGGTGCGGGGGCGGAGGTGACCGTGGTCGATCATGCGGGGAGGACGGTGGTCGTTCCCCTCCCGCCCTCGCGGGTAGCGAGCGCGTTCGGGGTCGCCACGGCGTACGTATACGCCCTCGGGGCGGGGGACCTCCTCGTGGGGGCGCGCTACCTCGGGCTCCCGGAGAGCCCCCTCGGGGTGGAGGTGATGGAGCGGATCGACCCCGCGTTCGAGGGCAAAGCGTTCTCCGGCGAGGTCTCCGTGGAGGTCCCCGTCGCGTTGGGAGCGGACCTCGTCTTCGTGGGGCGCAAGCATCTTCCGCTCGCGGACCAGCTGGCGGATGTGGGGATCCCGGCCGTGGTCTGGGGACCGGAGTCGTTCCCCGAGGTGCGGGAGGCGATCCTCCTCACCGGGGACCTCCTCGGGCGGGGGGAACGGGCGGAGGGACTCGCTGCGTTCTGCGACGCGATCCTGGCCGCAGTGGCCGCAGAAGGCGTGCCCGGGAAGGATCGGCCGGCGGTCCTCATCGTGGGGGAGTCGCCAGGGCGCGTTGCCGGGGGGAGCATGTACCAGACGGAGCTCGTGGCCCTTGCTGGCGGGGTCTCGTCCTCCGCGGGCCTCCCTGGGTCGTGGCAGAACGTGGGGCCTGAGCAGATCCTCCTCTGGGATCCGGAGGTGATCGTGATCGCGCCCTACGGGCCCGTCACGCCGCGCGACTTCCTCGACGACCCGCTGTTCCAGGGACTGAGGGCGGTGCGGGAGGGTCGGGTGTACAAGATGCCCCAGCTCCTGTTCGCGTGGGATACCCCGATTCCGGAGTCCGTGCTCGGCGTCCTCTGGCTGGCCGAGCTTCTCCACCCCGGGAGGGTGCCCCTCGACTTCGCCGCGGTGGCCACCCACTTCTATCGCGAGTTCTACGGGGTCGAGCTCCGGCCAGCGGAGCTGGCCCTCATCGGGGGCCGCTGATGCGTGCGCTCCTGCTCGCTGCGGTGTTCGCCGTTTCCGCCGTGGGACAGCTGGCGGTGACGGACCAGGCGGGGCGGGAGGTGATCCTCCCCCCGCGGGTGGAGCGGGTGGTGGACCTCCACGGCGGTGCGAAGTGGATCATCTATGCCCTTGGTGCAGCCGATCTCCTTGTCGGCGCCTACTTCGTCAGCCCCCCAACCGAACCGTTGGCCCAGGCGACGCTGGCGGAGCTGGACCCGCACCATCGGGAGAAGGAGCTCCCCATCCTCCCCACTCTGGAAGCCCTCGTTGCCCTGCGGCCGGACGTCGTGTTCGCGAGTTCCGTCGTCCACGGGGGGTTCGCCGACCTTCTGGCCGAGGTCGGGGTCACCACAGTGCTCCTCTTCCCGGAGACCCTGGACCTCCTCGAGGACGCGTTCGTTCTGATCGGGGCGGTGCTGGGGAGGGAGGAGCGGGCCCGGGCCCTGGCCGCTCGGTTCCACGAGATGGTGGAGGAGGTGAAGTCCGCCGCTGAGGGCGTCGAGCACCGTCCTGAGGTGTACTTCGCCGCGTACTACCCGCTCAACATCTACGCTGGAGATGTTATCCAGAACCTGATCACCGAGCTCGCCGGTGGCGTGCCCCTCGGGAAGGAGTTCGCTCCCTATCGAGCGGGAGCGTTCTGGTACCGGGCGAACGTCGAACAGGTCATCCTGTGGGACCCGGAGGTGATCCTTGTCCCTTCCTACAGCCGAGCCAGCCGCGAGGATTTCTTTTCCGATCCTGCGTTCAGTGGGACGAGGGCCGTCAAGGCAGGCCGGGTGTTCCGGTTCCCCTCGTTCTTCGGGCCTTGGGACACCCCCAGTCCGGAGGTCGTCCTGGGGCTCCTCTGGCTCGCGGAGGCACTGCACCCCGGAGCGACCGGCCTCGGCCTCGTGGCGGAGGTCGTCCGCTTCTACCGGGAGTTCTACGGGTGCGAGCTTCCAGCGGACGAAGTCGCGGCCTTCCTCGGGCAGTGAACCGCACCTGCCTTTCCGGGGCCCTTCTCCTCCTCCCCCTCCCGGTGGCGTTCGTCGCCCTCATGATCGGGCGCTACCCGATCTCCCCGGGCGAGGTGTTCGCCTCCCTCACCGGCGGTGAAGTGGCGGAAGTGGTGCGGGCCCTCATCCTGAGGATCCGCCTCCCGCGGATCGGGGCGGCGGCCCTCGTCGGGGCGAACCTCGCCGTGGCGGGGGCGGTGTACCAGGGCGTGTTCCGGAACCCTCTCGTCGAGGGGCGGCTGCTGGGGGTGAGCTCCGGGGCGGGCCTGGGGGCGGCGCTGGCGTTCCTCCTCTTCCCCCAGCCGGCGGTGGTCCAGGCCCTCGCCTTCGCCGGCGGGACGATGGGGGTGGCCCTGACCGCGCTCCTCGGGTGGGCGTTCGGGGCCGGGGTCCTCGTCCTTGTCATCGCCGGAGTGCTCGTCGATTCGTTCTTGTCCGCGGTGCTCGGGCTCGTGAAATACGCGGCGGACCCGTTGGGGACGCTCCCCGCGATCACGTACTGGCTGCTGGGGGGCTTGAGCGGGGTCCGCGTTCCCGACCTCCTCCCGCTGGGCATCGCCTCCGCGATCGGCCTCTCCTTCTTCCTCCTCGCCCGGTGGCGGCTGAACCTCCTCACCCTCGCCGACCAGGAGGGGGAGGCGCTCGGGGTGAGGGTCCGCCCGACGCGGTTCCTCGTGGTGGGGATGGGGACGCTCCTCGTCGCCTCCGCGGTCTCCGTGAGCGGGATCGTGAGCTGGGTCGGCCTGCTTGTACCCCATGCCGCCCGGGCGGTGGTGGGGCCGGACTACGCTCGGCTCCTCCCCGCCGCCGCCGGGCTGGGGGCGGCCCTCGTGGTGGCCCTCGACACGCTCGCCCGCACCCTCCTCACCGCGGAGATCCCCCTCGGGGTGCTGACCGGTCTCCTCGGGGCGCCGCTGTTCCTCGTCCTGTTCCTCCGGTTCCTCCGTGAGCGAGGGGGGTGGCGGTGAGGCTCCGGGCCCAGGACCTCGTGTACGCCTACATCCCAGGGCGGCCCGTCCTGCGGGGGATCACGCTCGACCTCCGCTCCGGGGAGACGGCGTTCCTCCTTGGCCCGAACGGGAGCGGGAAGACGACGTTCCTCGATTGCATCGGGGGCCTGCGGACTCCGCGGGAAGGGGAGGTCCTCCTCGACGAGCGGCCGCTCGCCTCGTTCTCGGCCCGGCAGAGGGCGCAGCTTGTGGGGTACGTGCCCCAGTTCCACGAGCCGCCGTTCAACTTCACGGCGTGGGAGGTGGTCCTCATGGGTCGGGCCCCCTACGTACGCTGGCTCAGCCAGCCGAAGGAGCGGGACCGCCGCGCCGCCGACGGAGCGCTGGCCGCGCTCGGTCTAGCGGGGTTCCGGGACCGCCCCTACTACACGTTGAGTGGGGGGGAGCGGAGGCTCGTCCTCGTCGCCCGGGGACTGGCCCAGGGGGCCGCGTTCCTCCTCCTCGACGAGCCGGACGCCCACCTCGACCCGGCGAACCAGCACCGGGTGCTCCTTGCCGTGCAGGAGGTGGTCGGGGAGGGCCTTGGGGCGGGGATCACCTCCCACAGCCCGAACAACGCTCTCCTCTACGCCGATCGGGTCGCCCTCTTCTCCTCGGGCGAGGTCCTCGCCCAAGGGGCGCCCGCCGCGGTCGTGGCTCCCCCCTTCCTCGAGCGGGCCTACGGGATCCCGTTCGTCTCCGTGGGCGATGGCGACGGCCCGCGGGCCGTGCTCCCCGCCGTGGGATGAGGCCCTACGCCCTCCGGAACTGGTTCCCGTGGCGTCCGCCCTCCGGTGATTTGTAGCGTCGCAGCTCGTCTGCGACGGCCTTTCCGGAACCGGACAGCCGTGATCCGTTGTCCGTGGTCCGTAGGGGCGGACCTCGTGTCCGCCCGTGGGATCCCAGCGCGGTTGGTGTAGGTTCCGTAGCGTCGCAGCTTGTCTGCGACGGCCTTTCCGGAACCGACCACCGTGAACCGGGCAACCGCCGCTCGGCACAAAGGACACCACGACGGACACGATGGGGATCTCCCTGCGGAAACGCGGTGGCCGTGGAACCCCTTCCTGTTCTTCGTGTGCCCTTCATGTCCCTGGTGGTGGGTTCCCGGAACCGAATGAACCGACCAACCGTGAACCAACGAACCGCCGTAATGCCGTCGGGGACAAGCCCCGACGCTACGAAACTATCGAAACCTCTCCCCAACCGACGAACCGATCACCGGGAACCGACCCACCGTGGGCGATGCCGTCGGGCATAAAGCCCGACGGCATGGGAAACCTCCTCGGGTGACGCTGACTTGGGACTTTCGACTTTCGACCGTGTTTAGGCCCGTAGGGGCGGACCTCGTGTCCGCCCGTCGTTCACTGCCGGCCCTACCGGAACAGGCGGTCCACCTGGGCCAGGTACTCGGCGGCCTTCTCCTTGGCGTGCCGGTTCCAGAACGGCCAGTCCCCGATCGGAGCCTCCAGGACATAGTGGAGCAAGTCCTCGAACAGGACCCGATCCTTGGCCCGCCGCGCGTACTCCCAGGCGTAGGCGACGTGGTTCTCAAGGTAGGTGGGATCGAGATCGAGCGCCCACTCGAAGTACGGCTTGGCCTGAGAGAGATCGGCGCCGATGCCGGGGACCCACCACCACTCCGACAGGTTGGCGAGGAGGGCCCCGACAGCTTGGGGGGCGGAGCCCCCCCAGTAGCCCGGGTCGAGCTCGATCACCCGGTCGTACATGATCCGCACCTTGTTGCGGTGCGGGATCGCCGCGAGCGGGCTCATCCGCCCGAGGATGAGGCCCAGGCTATGGGCGGTCCAGAGGATGGTCGCCGGGTCCGTGGTCCGGGCAACGAGGGCGCGGAGGTCCCCGTCGGACAGGCGGAACCCCTCGTCGAGGCCCGACAGCCCCAGGGAGCGGAACCCGTAATCGGCGGCCCTGCGCAGCGCTGCTTCCCGGACGTTCTCCGGGAGGAGCGTCGACCGCTCGTACCACAGCTGGGCCAGCCGCGCGAGAACGGACGCGTTCCCCGGCTCGTCCGCGAGCAGGACCTCGTAGATCGCGATCAGCCGCTCCAGGCTCCGCGGTTCGTAACGCACCGGGAAAAGGGCCTCTGCCTCCGCGGTGAGGTTGGCCACCGATTGCGTCCACCCTGCCCACGCCATCGCCGCGACGACGAACAGCGCAAGAGCTTTCCGTGCCATGACGCCCGAGCGTAGCCATCCCGCCCAGCGCGGGGGATCGGGGATTTGGCTAGAATGGGTTCCACGATGAGGGCCGTCGTCTTGTGCGGGGGGGAGGGGACCCGGCTCCGCCCGTTCACGTACACCCAGGCCAAGCACCTCCTCCCCGTGGCGGGGAAGCCGGTCGTGGAGCACGCTCTGGGGGCGGTGCGGGAGGCGGGGATCCGCGACGTGGCGATCGTGGTCAGCCCGAGCGTGGAGGGCCAGTTCCGGGAGCGCCTCGGGGACGGGAGCCGACTGGGCCTCTCCGTGACGTACATCGTCCAGCCCGAGCCGAAGGGGCTCGCCCACGCCGTCCTCTGCGCCGCGGACTACGTGGGGGACAGCCCGTTCCTCGTCTACCTCGGCGACAACCTCCTCCAGGGTGGGGTGACGGGGGTGGTGGATCTCTTCCGCTCCCAGAGCCCGGCGGCAGTGGTCACCCTGCGCCGGGTCGAAGACCCTCGCCGGTTCGGGGTCGCGGTGATCGAGGACGGGCGTCTCGTGCGGGTCGTGGAGAAGCCGCAGCAGCCCCCGAGCGACCTCGCGATCGTCGGGGCGTACGCGTTCACTCCCATCGTGTTCCAGGCGGCGTGGGAGGTGAAGCCCTCGTTCCGCGGCGAGCTCGAGCTCACCGACTGCCTGCAGTGGCTGATCGACCATGGGTACGCCGTCCTCCCCTACGAGCTCCACGGGTGGTGGCAGGACGTGGGGCGGCCGGGGGACCTCCTCCTGGCGAACCGCCTTCTGCTCTCACAAGTCGAGCCCCGGGTCGAGGGCGAGGTGGACGCCGGTTCGACGGTCGACGGGCCGATGGTGATCGAGCGGGGCGCGCGGATTGTGGCCAGCCGGCTCGTCGGGCCGGCGGTCATCGGTGAGGAAGCACTGATCGAGCGCTCCACAGTTGGCCCGAACGCGGCGATCGGACCGCGGGCCGTGGTCCGGGACGCCGAGGTCGCCGACAGCATCCTCATGGACGGAGCCCGCGTTGAGGGCCTGACCATCTTGAACTCGGTGATCGGGCGGGAGGCGGCAGCGCAAGGCGATCCATCGCGCGCGGCGCTCTTCCTCGGTGACCATGGATCGGCTACGATTCGGTTGGCACAACGCGTGAGTTCCTAGGAAGGAGGTGTGCGAGGTGAAGCGTTTCCGGTTCTCCGTGGTCGTCGAGCATGACGCGGATGGCTATGTGGCGATGTGCCCCGAGCTGCAGGGGTGTTACACCCAGGGGGCAACCTACGAGGAGACCCTGGCGAACATCCGGGAGGCGATCCTTCTTCACGTGGAGGACAGGCTGGCGCGCGGCGAGGAGATACCCACCGCGGAGTCGGTCAGCTTGACCTCGGTGGAAGTGGCGGTGTGAGCCGTAAGACACCGCGCTGGAAGGCAGCCCAGGTCATCGCGGCGCTAGAGCGCGCTGGGTTCGAGTTCGTGCGACAGCGGGGGAGTCATCGCATCTACCGAAACGCGCAAGGAAAACGTGTCACCGTGCCCGTTCATGGATCGCAAACCCTCCATCCCAAACTCGTGAGAAGCATTCTGCGGGATGCCGGACTGGCGGCGTTGTCTTCAGAGGAGGAAGGATGATCCTGGTCACGGGCGGTGCGGGGTACATCGGGAGCCACACGATCAAGGAGCTCCTGCGCGACGGCCGAGAGGTGGTGGCGCTGGACAACCTGTCCGCCGGGCACCGCGAGCTCGTCCTGTGCCAGGAGTTCGTCCAGGGGGACCTCGCCGACGGCGACCTCCTCCGGCGCACGTTCCGGCGGTACCCGATTGAGGCGGTGATCCACTTCGCTGCCCACACGTCCGTCCCCGAATCCGTCGAGAACCCGGCCAAGTACTACGCGAACAACGTGGGGTGCGGGCTGGCGCTCCTCGACGCGATGATCGAGGCGGGGGTGAGGACGATCGTTTTCTCCTCGAGCGCCGCCGTGTACGGAGATCCCGTCAAGATCCCGATCCCCGAGGATCACCCCACCGAGCCGAAGAACCCCTACGGCCGAACGAAGCTCGTCTTCGAGGGGATCCTGCACGACTACGGGGTGGCCCACGGGCTGCGGCACGTGTCGCTGCGGTACTTCAACGCCGCCGGTTCTGATCCCGAAGGCGAGATCGGCGAGTGCCACGACCCGGAGACCCACCTCATCCCGATCGTGCTGGAGGTGGCGGCCGGCAAGCGGCGCGCGGTCGAGGTGTTCGGCACCGACTACGACACCCCGGATGGGACGGCGATCCGGGACTACATCCACGTGACGGATCTCGCCCGGGCGCACGTGCTCGCCCTGCGGGCCCTCGAGGAGGGGCGAGCCGCCCTGGCGTACAACCTGGGGACAGGCCGGGGCTACACCGTGCGCGAGGTGGTGGAGTGCTGTCGGCGGGTGACGGGGCGGGAGATCCCGGCGGTGGACGCGCCGCGCCGGGCGGGGGACCCGGCGGCGCTCGTCGCCGATCCGTCCCGGGCGCGGCGCGACCTTAGCTGGGAGCCGCAGTTCACTGCCCTCGATCCCATCGTCGACACCGCCTGGCGGTGGATGCTCCGCCGCCCGCCCGCCGGTCGCGGATCCCCCCGGTAGCGGCGGGGCTTGTCCCCGCCGCTACCTTGCGTCGGCCTTTCCGGAACCGGACAACCGCGATCCTGGGTCCGTAGGGGCGGACCTCGTGTCCGCCCGCCGGAGGGGTTCCGTGACCAGAAGGTTGCGTAGTGCCGCAGCTCGTCTGCGACGGCCTTTTCCCCGACGGTGCCGGCGACGGTCCCACCGCCGCGATCCTCGCTCCGGGCGCGGCGGCCGCCACGGGGAGACTCGGGTTTCGCGGTAGAATGGCACACGGGTGGAGACCATGGTCAACCGTGCTCAGGACTGGCTTGCGCAGGCCGAGCGGGACCTCCTGCACGCCGAGGAGTCGCGCCGAGGGGGACGCCACGAGTGGGCCTGCTTTGCTTGCCATCAGGCGGCCGAGAAGGCGGTAAAGGGCCTGCACTTGCACTTGGGCCAGGAGGCGTGGGGACACGTGGTGGCGAAGCTCTTGGCCGAGCTCCCGCCCTCCGCGAAGCCGTCTTCGGACCTGATCGAGGGGGCCCGCGTTCTCGACAACTTCTACATCCCGTCGCGGTACCCCAATGCCCATCCCGCGGGGGCGCCCTTCGAGCACTACGGCCCCCTGCAGAGCGAGGAGGCGCTGCGGCATGCCCGTGCGATCGTTGCGTTCATCCGTGCTCAGATGGCCTGATCGAGCGGAGGTGGACCAGGCGGTGCGCCGGTGGGCGGAGGCCGTGGGGCGAAGCCGCTCCGACGTCCTGCGGATCGGCTACTTCGGGTCGTACGCCCGGGGCGACTGGGGGGTGGGAAGCGACCTCGATCTCGTGGCCATCGTCGCCGAGAGCGACCTCCCGTTCCACCGGCGGGCGGTCGCCTGGGACACGACCCCGTTGCCCGTTCCTGCCGAGCTCTTGGTGTACACAGCCGAGGAGTGGGGGGAGGTCGTCGGCCGCGGTCGGTTCGGGGAAACCCTGGCCAAGGAGACCGTGTGGGTGTTCGTCCGCGATGGCCCGTGCGAAGCCCGGGGGATTCCGTAAGGGCTTCCCGCAACCGCGAACCGACAACCCCCCTCCCGATGCTCATATCGGCCTGGTGTCATCGGCTTTCGACTTGCGACTGTCGACCTTCGACTGCGATCGCGTCCGCCCATTCGTTTTCCAACCGACGAACCGTCAACCGACCCACCGCCGTAGTGCCGACGAACCGCCCACCGTCAACCGACCCACTGCCGCAACGGGTCCGTAGCGTCGGGGCTTGTCCCCGACGGCCTTTCGCCAGACCTTCCGAAACCGCACCACCGTGATCTGTGGGGACGGACCTCGCGTCCGCCCGCAATGGCCCGCCGGCCACGCCGAGCACGGTGCTTGCGACTTTCGCCCTTCGACTGTGGTCGTGTCCGCCCGGTGGCTTCCCTACCGACGAACCGACCACCGTCAACCATCGAACCGCCCCAATGGGTTCGTAGCGTCGCACCGCCGGCGCATCGGCGGATGATCTACAATGGGGGCACAACGGGCGGGGGTGAAGTGAGTGTGGAGGTGACAACATGCGCAGGCTCGGTGCGCTGAGCGAAGAGGACCTGGAGCTTCTCATCGAACGCAAGATCCTGGAGATCTTGGGAGACCCGGACGCTGGTCTAGAGCTGAGAACGGAGTTCAAGCGAAGACTAGAACAGCGATTGAAGGACCTGGCACCTGTCGACCAGAAGGAAGTCGAAAGGCGGTTTGGTGGAAGTTAGGTGGACCCGCGGGGCTCTGGCTGACCTGGAGGGTTTGGATCGCCGGGTGGCGGAGCGGGTGGTGAAGAGGGTCAGCTGGCTTGCCCGGAGTTTTGAGAAGGTTGTTCCAGAGCCTCTCAGCGGTGAGTTCAAGGGCACGTTCAAGCTGCGGGTGGGCGATTGGCGCGTTGTCTACACCGTGGACGAGGATGTCATCGTGATCAGAACCGTCGCGCACAGGAGAGAGATCTACAGGTGATGGTCCCGTCGGAGCGCACCAGCTCCGACGGACTGAGCGTTGGGTTCCCCCATGGTCCTCGATCTTGGAGAGGGGGCGATGCATGAGGTAGAAGGGGCGAGGGCGCACGTGTCCAGGCGCGCCAGTTGGCCCTTTGGGCCGCTCTTCTCCGGACATCGCATTGCAGATCGTTTCCCACAGGCGACAAGCCACAAGCTGCCGTGGACCAAGCCCCGCGGACTACGAACCATGGACCATAGACTCGCGACTCTCGACTGTGGGCCCGTTCCCACAAGCCACAGGCCGCAACCCACGTGCCACACGGGACTCCCCACAAGGCATACTCCACTCGTCCCATGCCACGGGCTGATGTCGGATCACGCACCGTGGACCCTAAGAATGAAGGTCTGACCCGGAGGTGGTACTCGCGCCCTGGCGGGCCCGGTGCTTGCGACTTGCGACTTTCGAGTGTCCTCTGGCCCGCGGGTTCCCCAACCGACGAACCGACCACCGTCAACCGTCCCACCGTCGTTCCGCCGTCGGGGATGAACCCCGCCGCTACGAGGAAAACCCCGTCGGGTGCTCCCGACTTGGGACTTTCGACTGTGGTCGGGTCCGTAGGGGCGGACCTCGTGTCCGCCCGCCGGAGGGGTTCCGTGACCAGAAGGTTGCGTAGTGCCGCAGCTCGTCTGCGACGGCCTT